>CEUZ01030835.1_pt1 | contig 22117 bp, 16 predicted proteins | sample 361511 | NCBI WGS metagenome assembly CEUZ01 (sample SAMEA2622822, study PRJEB7988) | marine metagenome | biome: marine biome (ENVO:00000447); feature: surface water layer (ENVO:00002042); material: "saline water (ENVO:00002010), including plankton (ENVO:xxxxxxxx)" | depth 5 m
TAAGCATTATATCCCCTCAACATGGTGGCACGTTTATTGACTGTACTATGGGTGGAGGGGGATATTCTCAAGCCATATTAGAATATTCAGGTACCAAGGTTTTAGCTATTGATAGAGATCCATTAACTAAATCTACTGCAGAAAATTTAAAAAAAAAATTTCCAAATAGATTTGATTTTTTTCTAAACAAATTTAGCAATCTTAATGAAATTATAAATTCAGATATTCAACCGAGAGCTATAATTTTTGATCTTGGACTTTCTTCTTTGCAATTATTAGATCAAGAAAGGGGTTTTTCTTTTGAATCTAAAAATTCAATTGCTATGCAAATGGGTTTTAATAAATATTCTGCATATGATGTTATTAACACATTAGATAAAAAAAAATTAGCAGGCATAATAAAAATTTTAGGAGATGAAAAAGATGGAAAAATTATTGCTAATAAGATAGCCAAATATAGAATAAAAAATAGAATAAAAACATCTAATGAACTAGCTGCTATTATTAAAGAAGCTAAAAAAAATTATAATAATTACAAAAAAAATTCTGCTACAAAAACTTTTCAAGCAATAAGAATATTTGTAAATCAAGAGTTAACCGAATTAATCTCAGGTTTGGTTGCAGCTTCAAAACTTTTGCTTAACGGAGGAATATTAGTTGTAGTTAGTTTTCATTCGATTGAAGATAAAATAGTAAAAAATTTCTTTCATCTTTACTCTAATTTAAGCAAAAATCCTTCAAGATATCTTCCTGAACAAGAGAAAAAAATTAGCTTTTTCAAAATATTATCAAAAAAACCCCTAATCCCAACAAGCAAAGAAATTAATCAAAATTTAAGTTCTAGGTCTGCCAAGCTTAGATACGCAACTAGAAATAAAAATTTATTTTGTTACCCAGACCAAATTTATAAGAAATTTGAAAATTATTTAAAAACAGAGGCAATTCAAATATGATAAATTCAGACAAATGGATTGGTACTTTACCACCAAATAAAAACGAAAGAAATCAAGGCACAAATAGCTTAAATCCCGAAAAATGGATTCAAACAGTTCACAAGCAAAAAAAAATAAATCCATTTAGAAAATATTTTTTGACAACATCTTTTTTTATAGCAGGATTAGTCTTGGTTTCTGTTATTAAAAACGAGACAAGGAATCTTCAAAAAGAAATTAATAATTTGCAAGTTTCAATCAACACTATAAAATTTGATTTACATCAGACAGCGCTAGATCATGAATTTATCACTTCTCCAGAAAATATAGAAAAGTTAGCAGAAGAGTATTTGGAATTAAATTTAAAAACTTATAAAAAAAATCAAATTAAAAAATTTGATCATAATAGTGAAAATTTAAAAACTTCAAAAAAATTGGATAATAAATTAACTTTCTCAAGGAAAACAAAATTAAAAATTGAAAAAAAAATAGAAGAGAAAAAGGCTGAATTGCAAACACTTAAAAAGCTTTATTCAGAGCCAGAAAAAATACCCGGTGAAATAAAAGTACAATTAACAAAAAAAATAGAAGAAAAAAAACAGGAAATAAATAAACTTGTAAATGAACCAGAACAAGTAATTACAGCTAAAAGACTTCAAAAATGGGCCGGAATTCAAGTGGTCAAAGTATTTTTAGGCATGCCTATAATTCCCGGAAAATAATTTTTAATGAAAAAAAGGACAAAAAAAAACACTAAGCAAAAGAGTTTTTTTTTCGAAGATTACGCTGAGTCACAAATTGTACCAGATGTTACAAAAAATTCAAAACTCGCAAAGGTATCTATAAATAGAGCTTCTTTTCTATTTATTATTTTTTTTAGTTTAATATTAATTTTTAGTATTAAAATTATTTATTTATCCCTTTTTAATCAAGAAAATTACTTTCCTAAAAAAAATAATAAATATTTCATAAATGAAAGAAGAGATATTGTTGATAGAAATGGAATAATTTTGGCGAGAAATATAGATATTTACTCAGCTGGAATAAGACCAAAATTAGTAAAAGATAAAAAGAAAATGTTGTTAGATTTAAGATTAATTTTTCCTAAAATAGATACAATTACAATTACAAAAAAATTAAATAATGATAAATTTTTTTATATAAAAAAAAGATTAACTGAAGATGAAAAAACAAGACTTTGGTTGTTAGGAAATAAAGCAATAGAATTTGAAAAAAAACAATTTCGTATTTATCCTCAAAAAAACTTATTAAGTCATTTATTAGGACAAACAGATGATGATAGCAATGGTATTTCTGGAGTTGAAAAATTTTTTGATCAAGAATTAAAAAATAAAGATTTAGCTAGCGAACCTTTAGTATTGAGCATTGATTCTAATTTACAATATTTAATTAGAAAAGAGTTAATAGAAGCACAATCAGACTTTAAGCAAATTGGAAGTGCCGCAATTTTAATGAACATTGATAATGGAGAAATATTATCTTTAGTATCTTTGCCAGATTATGATTTAAACAAAAGATTTTCAATTTCTGATGATATATACACTAATAAAATTACTAAAGGTGTTTACGAGCTAGGTTCAGTATTTAAAACATTTACTGTTGCTGCAGGGTTAGAAACTAAAGTTGTAAATTCTGATACAGTTTTTAAAAATTTAAAAAGCAAAATATTATGTGCTGGAAGAGAAATATCAGAGCACGATAAACTTCCTAAAAATTTAACTGTAGAGCAGATTTTAGTTCAATCGTCTAATATTGGGTCAGTTAGAATCGCGCAAAAAATTGGAGAGGAAAAATATAAGAATTTTTTAAATTTACTAAAACTTTTTCAACAAGCTGACTTTAATTTTGAAGAAATCGGCACCCCATTACCGTTTAAATGGGGAAAATGTAAGTTAGCTACAGCTTCATTTGGACATGGTGTAACCACTACACCTTTACAGCTTACCCGAGCTTATGCAGTTTTAGGAAATGGAGGTTATGAGATACAACCGAAAATTTTATTAGAACAAAAAAATTTTTTTACAGAAAAAAAACAAATAATATCATCCGAAACTAGCAGAACAATTAATTCTATATTAAGAAAAGTAGTTGCTAATAAAGAAGGTACTGCAAATTTTGCTAATGTAGAAGGATATGAAGTCGGAGGAAAAACAGGATCAGCTTTGAAATCAATAGATGGAGTGTATTCAAAAAAAAAAATCAATACTTTTGTTTCTCTTTTTCCAACTAGTAAGCCAAAATATGTTTTTTTGGTAATATTAGATGAGCCGAAACCAGCACCAAATTATGTATATAAATTTCCAAGCGGATACAATCATACGGGAGAGAAACGTAATACTTCTGGCTGGAATACAGTCGTTGTAGCTGGCAAGATAATAAAAAAAATCGGTCCAATTTTAGCCATAAATAACCTACAAGCTTCTAAAAATTTTTAAATGCTTCTAAAAGAACTACTTAAATCAACCAAGAAAAAATATAAAAATATCCCCGTAAGGGGAATTAGCTTTGATAGTAGAAAAGTAAAAAAAAACTATATTTTTTTTGCCATTAAAGGAAATAAATTATCAGGTCATAAATTTATCAACGAAGCTATATCTAATGGTGCATCTGCAGTCGTTTGTAACAAGAAAATTAAGATTAAAAAAAATGAAGTGCCTTTGTTGGTTGTTCACGATACTAGAAAAACCTTATCCGAAGTAAGTGCTAAATTTTATAAACAAAAAATAAATAATATAATTGCAGTTACAGGTACAAATGGAAAATCATCTGTAGCTAGTTTTTTTTATCAAATATTAAATCTTAATAAAATTAAAGTAGCTTCAATTGGAACTCTAGGTGTATTTACAAAAAACTATAAAAAAAAATTAAATCTAACATCAGTAGATCCACCTCTACTTCATAAAAATTTAAAAATATTATATAAAAAAAAAATTAAAAACGTAATCTTAGAAGCTTCTAGTCATGGTCTTAATCAAAAAAGATTAGATAATTTAAAAATAAAAGTTGGGATTTTCACTAATCTTAGTCATGATCACCTTGATTATCACAAAAGTATGAAATCTTATTTTAATTCAAAAATGCACTTATTTAAAAATTTGCTTCCAAAAAATTCTACAATAATAACTGATACTGACAATAAAGAATTTAAAATTTTAAAAAATATTGCTAATCAAAGAAATTTAAAAAAATTAACGATTGGTTCCAAATTAGGAAATTTAAGAATTTTACATCACAAGTATAAGCAAGATAAACAAATTATAAAAATTTCTATTAATTTTAAAATTTTTATCTTAGAAATTCCGCTTATAGGTTTTTTTCAAACTAAAAATTTACTTATGGCATTTCTAGCCGCTCTATCATGTGGTTTAAATCAAAATAAAATTATAAAAATAATTCCTAAAATTAAACCAGTTCCAGGAAGATTAGAAAGGGTAGCAAATATAAAAAATAATTCTAAAATAATTGTTGATTTTGCCCACACTCCTAATGCTTTGGAACAGAGTCTAGTTGCTTTAAGAGATCAATTTGGAAAAAATATAATTTTAGTATTTGGATGCGGGGGAGACAGGGATAAAAAAAAACGTTTAAAGATGGGCAAAATTGCAAAAAAATATTGCAAAAAAGTTTTTGTTACAGATGACAACCCAAGGAATGAAAATCCTAAAAAAATAAGAAAAACAATAATAAAAGGTTGCAGGAAGATAGCTAAAGAAGTCGGAAATAGAAAAAAAGCTATAGAAGCAGCAATTAGAGAAATAAAATCGGACGAAATACTTTTAGTAGCAGGAAAAGGTCATGAAAATACACAAGACTATGGAAATAAAGTTATAAATTTTTCTGACAAGATGGTAATAAAAGAAATTGTTAAAAGAAAGAAATTTTCAAAAAAGAAATTTAGTTATCAAGATTCATTATTAAAAGAAATTTTTTACCCAAAAAAAATCAAAAATGCTAATTATAATGGAGTCTCAATTAATTCTAAAACAGTTAAAAAAAATGATTTATTTTTTGCAATTAAAGGTCAAAAAAATGATGGACATAAATTTGCAAGAGAAGCTCTTCAAAAAGGGGCGGTCAAATTAGTAATTAGCAAAAAAACGAAACAACTCCCCAGAAGTAAAACAATTAAAGTGAAAAATACTTTTTTATCTTTAAACAATTTAGCTAAAGTAACTAGAAATAAAACTTTAGCTCACATAATTGGTATAACGGGAAGCGTTGGGAAAACGACATTAAAAAATCTCCTCGGTTTTGCTCTTAAAAATTATGGAAAAGTTTATCACTCTCCGCGTTCTTACAATAATAAGTATGGAGTGCCTTTAAGTTTATCTAATTTAAAAAAAGATACTAAATATGGGATATTTGAAATCGGCATGAATAAAAAGGGAGAAATTGAACAATTATCAAAAATTGTTAAACCGGAAATTGCTATTATTACAAATATTTCTGGGGCGCATTTTAAAAATTTTGATACTTTAACAGATATAGCAAATGCAAAATCAGAAATAATTAATAATATAACAAAAGGAGGATTTATAATTTTAAATAAAGATGATAATTTTTTTAATTATCTATCAAACAAATCTAAGAAAAAGGGAGTTCATGTCGTTTCATTCAGTTCTAAAAAAAAAGCTGATATTTTTTTACTAAAAAAAACAAAAATAAAAAATTATTATAGATTAAAAATAAGAATTAAAAATAAAAACTTTTATTTTGACATAAAACATTTTGCTAATAATTTTATTGACAATGTATTAGCATGTATTTCAATTTTATTTCTTTTAAATTTAAATTTAAATAAAATGAAAAAAAAGTTTACAAATTTTGAAATTCCTGAGGGAAGAGGAGATGTTACGGCAATTAAAAAATTTAGAAAAAAATTTACTCTCATAGATGAAAGTTATAATGCGAATCCATTATCAATGTCGTCAGCTATTGAAAATATGAATTATTACAAGAGAAAAAATAATTCTCAAAAGCTAATTTTTTTAGGCGATATGCTAGAGTTAGGACACAAGTCAAAAAAATTCCATAGAGACCTATCACAAGTAATTAATAGAAGCGATGTAGACAAAGTTTTTGTCTATGGAAAATATATAAGAGAAACCTTTAATTTTTTATCAAAAAATAAGAAAGGCAAAGTATTTAATAATTTAGGAGAAGCCTATAATCATTTTCATAAAATTCTCCACAATAATGATTTACTTATGATAAAAGGATCCAATGCGACAGGATTAAATAGATTTTCAAAAAATATTAAAAAGGGACAAATCAGTGTTATATAATTTTTTAATTTCATTAGTTGATCAATTTTCAGCACTTAACGTATTTCGTTATTTAACCTTTAGAACTGGTCTAGCAGTAATGTCCTCGATGCTTATAGTTTTTATAGTTGGGGGCCCATTTATAAAATTTATTCAATCGCAAAAAATTACTGGCCCTATAAGAGAAGATGGTCCGATAGATCATATTGTTAAAAAAGTTGGCACTCCGACGATGGGTGGACTTTTAATTTTAATTGGTATTCTTTTTGGTACTCTCTTGTGGGCTGATTTAACTAATTCTTATATTTGGGTTTTATTAATGGTAGCGACAAGTTTTGGTTTACTTGGTGCTGCAGATGACTATTTAAAAATAAAGCAAAATAATTCAAGAGGAATCTCATCAGGTTTAAAAATAATTTTTCAAGTAATACTTTCTTTAATTGCTATAATTCTATTATTAAAATTTGGAAATAATGATCATATTAAAAATCTATATTTTCCTTTTTTTAAAAATTTAGTTCTTCATTTGGGAATATTTTTTATTCCATTTGCTCTTTTTATAATTGTAGGTTCTTCAAATGCCGTAAATCTAACAGATGGTCTAGATGGTTTAGCAACTGTACCAGTAATGCTTGTGGCTCTTTCATTTACATTAATTTGCTATGTTGTTGGCAATACTGTTTTTTCAGAATATTTACAGATACCTTACATAGCAAATGTAGGAGAGGCTTCAATTTTTTGCGGATCAATGGTCGGAGCATGTTTAGGTTTTTTGTGGTACAACGCGCCTCCAGCAAAAATTTTCATGGGAGATACTGGCTCTTTATCTTTGGGTGGGTCTCTTGGAGCGGTAGGTATAATATCAAAACATGAAATTGTTTTAGGAATTATAGGAGGATTATTTGTTTTAGAAACTGTTTCAGTTATTATTCAAGTAATTTCATTCAAACTTACTGGAAAAAGAGTTTTTATGATGGCGCCTCTACACCACCATTTTGAAAAAAAGGGGTGGGCCGAGTCTACAGTGGTTATTAGATTCTGGATTATATCTATAATTTTAGCACTAATAGGTTTGGCTACGCTAAAATTAAGATAAAAAATGGCAATTTTAAAAACATATAGTAATAAAAAAATCGCCATTTATGGCATGGGATTAACTGGCTTATCTACAGCAAAAACTCTTAAAAATTCAAAAGCAAAAATATTTTGTTGGGATGATAATAAAAAAATAAGAAAAAAAATAAAAAAAATGAATATTCCTCTTACTAAATTTTGGTCAGGTAAAGATCGAATGGATAAAATAGTCATAAGTCCTGGTATTGATATAAATAAATGTAAAATCAAAAAATATTTAAAGAAAAATATAAAAAATATAATAACAGATTTAGATTTATTTTTTGAATTAAATAAAGAAGCTTTAATTATTTCAATCACAGGAACTAATGGAAAATCAACAACTTGCAAAATTATAGAAAAAATCTTAAAAACTGGGGGGCATAATGTTAAAACCGTAGGTAATATTGGGAATCCTATTTTGTCAACAAAAATGGGAAATAAAAAATGTGTAATTATTATAGAAGCCTCTTCTTATCAGCTGCAATATTCTAAGTTATTTCGATCTAAGCACGCTGCTATCTTAAATATTTCTCCAGATCATTTAGAAAGACACAAAAATATTAAAAATTATACAAAGGTTAAGTCAAAAATATTTTTTGCTCAAAAAAGCACAGATTATTCATATATCAATTTAAAAAATAAATATTCAAAATCAATTCAAAAAATATTTAAAAACAAAAAATTAAAATCTAAATTAATTTCTATAGATAAATCTATTTGCAATTCTTTGCTAAAAAAAATCCATAATCGCTATTTTAATAGTGAAGGAAATATAGAAAATTTAGCTTTTGCATACAAAATATCAAAAAGTTTCAAAATAAATGATTCAACAATAATTCAAGCATTAATAAATTTTAAAGGTCTTCCTCATAGGCAGGAATTAATATTTTCTAGTAAACGAATGATTTGCATTAATGACTCAAAGGCTACGAGTTTTGATGCTTGTAAGCAATCTTTATCAAATTATAATAATATTTATTGGATAGTAGGAGGGTTGCCAAAAAAAAATGATCATTTTAATTTAAGAAAAGTTTCAAAAAAAATTAAAAAAGCCTACATTATTGGGAAAAATACATCTTTTTTTAGCAAACAAATTAAAAGAAGTATTCCTTATGTAATTTCAAGAAATATTAGTAATGCAATAACTCATATTTTGTTAGATATAAAAAAAAATAAAAATATAAAAAATACTATTTTACTTAGTCCAGCTGCAGCATCATTTGATCAATTTAATAATTTTGAAGAAAGAGGTTCTCATTTTAAAAAGTTGGCAATTAGTAAAATTAAAAGATTATCCTATGTTTAATTTTAGCAGAGAAGATACTGGTCTTATCGCAAAATGGTGGCGTAATGTTGATAAACAGATTTTATCTTTATTTATTTTTTTATTTTTTTTAGGTTTATTTTTTTCTTTTTCTTCGACATCATCAGTTGTCGCCGAAAAAATGAATAAAGAAACTTATTTTTTTTTTACAAGGCATCTTGTTTTTGTTTTAATTTCTATTTTTTTACTAATTTTTATTTCCATGCAGGAAAAAAATAAAATAAACACATTTATTTTTCCAGTCTTTATGCTTGCTATTTTTTTACTTATTTTAGTTCCTTTGATTGGAGTTGAGGTAAAGGGATCAAAAAGATGGCTTGATCTAATTATTTTTCCTAGATTTCAGCCTATAGAATTAGTTAAACCTTTGTTTATACTTTCTGTAGCAAAAGTTATTGTTTTGAACAATAAACTAAATATATATGGCAGGTATTTATTTTCTTTATTTGTTTTAGCTATTATTGACATTTTACTAGTTAACCAGCCAGATCTTGGGCAAACTTTATTACTAACGGCATCATGGGTTGCAATGGTATTTGTCTCTGGATTTAATATGTTTATTTTAATTATTTTTGGTTTGTCAATTTTAATTGGTATATCCCTTTTAATTTATATTTTTCCAGAAAAATTTGGTTATGTTTTTTTGAGAGTTCAAACTTTTTTAAATCCAAAAACTGGGGATAATTTTCAATCTCAAAAGGCTCTTGATGCAATAAAACAGGGAGGATTAACAGGCCAGGGCATGGGCGAGGGAATATTAAAAGACAAGGTCCCCGAGGCCCATACTGATTATATAATTGCGATAGTTTCTGAGGAGTTCGGAGCGTTATTTGTACTATTCATTGTAACTTTATTTCTAATACTAGGTTATAAAGTATTAAATAAAGTTTTTTTAGAAAATGATGAATTTATAAAGTTAGCTCTTGTCGGATTGATTTCACTCTTAATTATACAAACCTTTATTCACATCGGTGTAAACACAAGGTTGCTTCCAACTACTGGTATGACACTTCCTTTTCTAAGTTATGGCGGTTCTTCCCTAATTGGAAATTCTATTATAGCTGGAATTATTTTAAATTTTACGAGAAACGATAATAAAAGATTTTTTAACCATGAATAAAAAGATTGTTTTTTCAGCGGGTGGTACAGGCGGTCATATTTTTCCAACGATAAATCTTATGAAATTTTTTCATAATAATAATTATGAAGTTTTGTTGATAACAGATAGCAGAGGAAAAAGTTTAATTAATAAATATTTAAAATTTAACTCATATACAATAAATTCAGGAACTTTTAGCAATAAAAATATTTTTTTAAAATTTTTATCTTTTTTTTTAATATTATTTTCTATTATAAAATCAATTTTTATTTTAGTAAAAGAAAAGCCAAATCTAGTTTTTGGACTAGGGGGTTATGTGTCTTTTCCAATTTCTTTTGCATCTAAGTTTCTAAATATTCCGTTAGTAATTTACGAAAATAATTTGATACTAGGAAGAGCTAACAAATATTTGCTACCACTTTCAAAAAAAATTCTTTTGGGAACAGCAAAACCTATTAATTTTCCTAAAAAACATGAAAATAAAATTAGTCTAGTTGGTAATATTTTAAAAGAAGAAATCATGAATTACAAATTATTAAAAAAAAAACAAGAAAAAGAAAATTTTACTATTCTAGTTTTAGGCGGCAGCCAAGGTGCCAAAATTTTTGGCGACATTATTCCTTTAGTAATAAAAAAACTTAAAGACAAAGGACATAAAATTGAAATTTTGCAGCAAAGTATTGAATTCCAAAAAAATTCAATAATAGAATTTTACAACAAAAATAATATAAAAAATAATGTTTTTAGTTTTACAAATAATATTTTAGATTTAATTTCTTTATCCGACTTAGCCATTTCAAGAAGTGGGGCCTCTACAATCGCAGAACTCACTCAAACTTGCACGCCCTTTATAGCTGTTCCTTATCCATTTTCAGTAGATAATCATCAATATTTAAATGCAAAACATTATGAATCTAAAGGTTGTTGTTGGTTAATAAACCAAAATAATCTCGACGCTATAAATTTATTTAATTTAATTATAAAAATCATTGAAAATAGAAATATATTAGAAAATGCTCGCGAAAATATGAAAAAAAATGGTAGTAAAGATGTTTATAATAAAATTAAAAAAGAAATCGAGGAAATTATTTAAAAATGAAAATTAATATTGCCAGCAACGAAATAATACATTTTATTGGAATAGGCGGAATTGGCATGAGTGGTTTGGCTCAAATAATGCACAATATGGGTTTCCAAATTCAAGGAAGCGATTTAAGTCATAATAAAAATACTGAAAGATTAATTAAAACAGGTATTAGAACTTATATTGGCCACAATAAAAAAAATATTAAACGAGCTACAATGGCAGTCATTTCTTCCGCTATAAAAAAAAATAATAAAGAATTGATAGCATCAAAAAACAAAAAAATTCCTATAATTAGCAGAGGAGATATGCTGGCAAACATTGTATCTTTAAAAAAAAATATAGTTGTTTCAGGTTCTCATGGAAAAACAACAACCACTTCATTGATAGCAAATATACTTGCTGAAGCTGGTCTTGACCCCACAATAATAAACGGAGGCGTAATTAATTCTCTAAAAAATACCGCTCATTTGGGTGAAGGAGAGTGGGCAGTTATAGAATCTGACGAGTCTGATGGGAGCTTTTTAAAGTTACCAATAACTTATTCTATTGTAACAAATCTAGATAAAGAACACTTAGATTTTTATAAAAATTTTAATAAACTAAAAAATAGTTTTCGCATATTTATAGAAAAAACACCTTCATTTGGAAAATCATTAGTTTGTTTGGATAATAATAATTTAAGGTTTTTATTAAGTAAATGTAAATCTAATAATTTTCTTACATATGGATTTAATAAAAAATCAAACTATCAAATTTTAAACGTAAAAAATAAATTAAAATATTCAATTTTTGATCTAAAAATTAAAATAACAGGAAATAAAATTTTTAAAATTAAAAACATCCAAGTCAATTTGCTAGGCAATCATAATATATCTAATGCGACAGCATCAATTGCCATAGCTTTAAATCTTGGTATTAAAATTAGTATAATAAAAAAAGCTCTAAAAAAATTTACCGGTATTCAAAGAAGATTTACTAAAATTTTTTCTTTAGGAAAAAAAGATTTTTACGATGACTATGCACATCACCCAACAGAAATAAGAGCGGTTATTAATGGTGCTAGAAAAGTGCATAAGGACAGAAAAATAATATGCGTTTTTCAACCTCATAGATATTCAAGAGTTAAATTTTTGAAAAAAGAATTTGCTCTATCTTTTAAATTTATTGATAAAGTTGTGCTTTGCCCAGTTTATGCAGCTGGAGAAAAAAAAGATTACAATTTTGACCAATATAACTTTTCAAAATTAATTAGCAGAAAATCAAATACTCAGGTTGTCAATATTAAAGATAAAGATGAACTTAAAAATTTTCTTAAGAAAAATTTATTTAATGACGAAATGATTATTTGTATGGGTGCGGGAAGCATTTCAAATTGGATCAGAAAAATAGCTAAGGAAATAAAGTAGACCTTATGCAAGAAATAGAAAATATTAAAAAAAAAATTTCTGGAAAAATTTCATTTAATGAAAATCTTTCAAAACTTTCATGGTTTAATTTAGGCGGTCCAGCTAAAATACTATTCAGACCCAAAGATTTAAAAGAATTATCTTTTTTTTTAAAAAAAATGAACGGTTTATATAAAATAAAAGTATTAGGCGCAGGTTCAAATACTTTAATTAGAGATGGGGGTTTTAATGGTATTATTATCAAATTTGGAAAATCTTTCTCTCATATATCTTTACGCGATGAAAACACAATAATAGCTGGAGCTGCAGTTATGGACAAAAATCTTTCAAGTTTTGCATTGCAAAACTCGTTATCAGGATTTGAATTTTTATCTTGTATACCCGGCACAATTGGAGGTGCGGTTAAAATGAATTCAGGTTGTTATGAGAATGATATTTCAAAAATACTTATTTCATTGCAAGCTATGGATTATTATGGAAATATTAGAATTATTCAATCTTCAGATATCAAGTTTCATTACAGAGGCTCAAATTTAGACAATAATTTAATTTTTATTAGCGCAAGCTTTAGAGGAAAAAAAGGTGATGTGCTAAGTATTCAGCAAAAAATAAATAATTTTGTTGAAGAAAAGAAAAAAACACAACCATCCCAAATTAAAACATGCGGAAGTACATTTAAAAATCCAAAAAACGATAGAGCTTGGAAACTTATTAAAGATTCTGATTGCGCAGGAATGAAAATTGGTGATGCTCAAATTTCAGAAAAACATTGTAACTTTTTTGTTAACAATGGTAGAGCAAAATCAAAAGATTTAGAGAAATTAATTAGCGATGTAAGAGATAAAGTTAAGAGAAAAACTGGAATTAATCTCGAATTAGAACTTCAAATTATAGGAGATGATTTATGAAAAAGCTTGTAGCGGTGCTTATGGGAGGGTTGTCTGGAGAAAGAAAAATAAGTTTTTTAACAGGTAAAGCCTGTTCTGACGCATTAAAAAAAAAAGGATTTAAGGTAGTCAATTTAGATGCAAAAGGAAATTTTGCAAAACAAATCAATAAGCTTAAACCAGATATAATATTTAATGCTCTTCATGGAGAGTTTGGAGAGGATGGAATCGTTCAAAGCGTGCTAGAGTCATTTAAAATTCCATACACTCATTCTGGAGTTTTGGCTTCTAGCTTAGCTATGGATAAGGAACTTTCAAGAGTTATATTTAAAAAAAATGGTTTAAAAGTACCAAAGTATTTTTTATTACAAAGAGGTTATGAGAACGATTTTAAAAAAAAAATTATAAATAAAAAAATAAAGTTCCCAATAGTAATTAAGCCAATAAGCGAAGGATCCAGCCTAGGTGTATATATTTGTAAAAATTATAAACAATTTAAAAAAAAATATAAAAAATTAATTAATCATTACAACAGAATTCTTGTTGAAGAATTTATACCGGGGCGAGAAATTCAAGTAGCTGTAATGGGAAATAGACCATTGGGGGCAATAGAGCTTGTGCCTAAAAGGGAATTTTATGATTATACTGCAAAATATTCCAGCTCTGCGAAGACCAAACATATTATGCCAGCTCCTCTTCCTCCAAAACAATATAAAGAAGTACTTAACTTAGCTGGAAAGGCACATAAACTTTTGGGCTGTAAAGGAATTACAAGATCAGACTTTAGATTTTCTAAAAATAAATTTTATCTATTAGAAACTAATACACAGCCAGGAATGACAAAACTTTCACTGGTTCCGGAGATAGCACGTTATTGTGGAATAAATTTTGAAGACCTAGTTGCTTGGATGATTAAAGATGCTAGCTATAATAGATGAAAAAATCATATAAAATAATTTTATTATTGGCCATTTTTCTACTTCTTACAACTTACACACCTAGCGAAATCAGCATTTTTAAATCTGAAAAAAATCACCTCTTTAAAATAAAAAATATAGAAATTGTAAATAATCAATTAGTTAGCGATTTAGAAGTAAGCGATAAACTGCAAAATATATATGGTAAAAATATTTTTCTAATAAAAAAAGATGATTTTTCAAAACAATTAAAATCAATTAATTTTCTACAAAAGGTTGAAATTAAAAAAAAATATCCTAATAAAATAATAATCAAAATTTATGAAACTCGGCCTATAGCTATGTTATTTATTAAAAATAAAAAATATATTTTAGACAGCTCTTCCAATCTAATTACCTTTAATGAAAATATTAAAACCGATTCTTTACCCAGTGTTTTTGGAGATGGCGCTGAACATAACTTTGTAAATTTTTTTAATAAATTAAAGAAAAATAACTTTCCTCAAGAAAAAATTAAAAACTATTATTATTTTCAGATAGAACGATGGGATATTCAACTTTTAAATAGCAGAGTAATAAAATTTCCTCCAAATAAATTAAAGAGTGCTATTCAACAATCTATTAAATTATTAGAACGGCAAGATTTTCAAAATTATAATATAATAGATCTAAGAATACATGGTAAGATAGTAGTAGAATAATGATTCCTGAAAATCCGAAAGGTGTTATTGAATTAGGCAACATTAATATTAGGTGTTTAATTTTTCAAATAAATAATAATACTTCTGAAATTCTATCTAATTCAATTACACAATCACAAGGTATTCATAATGGTGTTATAGTAAATTTAAAAAAAGCATCAGATGCTATTAGAAAATGCATTGGTGATGCCGAAAAAAAGGCTAAAATTTCTCTCAAAAAAATTAATGTAGTTTTTGAACAACCTGAGTTTTTATGTACAAAATTTTCAAAACATAAAAAAATTGATGGATCTAAAATTCATAAAGATGATATTGAATTTTTGCTCAAGGAGGCAAAAAAACAAGTAACACTTAATGATGAAAAGCAATCAATCATTCATATTTTTAATCACAATTATATTGTAGACGGAAAAAATTTCATTGAAGAACCAATTGATGTTTATGCAGATTATTTAAGTCATGAAATGACCTTCATTACCGCCCCCAAGAATAATATTAGGAATATTAATCAAGCTTTTATTGATTGTGATATAGAAGTAGAAAGATTTATATCTTCAACTTTTGCGTCGGCAGTAGAATTATTAAATAATAATGATCTGCAGTCAGGATCAAGTCTTATCGATTTCGGATTTGAAAAAACTAGTTTAGGTCTATTTAAAAATTTAGCATTAGTAAATTCCATTACTTTTCCAATTGGAATTAACCATATTACAAAAGATATTTCCAAAGTTTGTTCTCTAAGCATAGATGAATCTGAAAATATAAAAAATAAAATCGATTTTTCTTTTGAGGATGAAAATGTTCTTTTTGATGAAAGTGAAAATTTAAAAAAATTATATTTTAAAAATTCAAAATTTAGAAAAATTAGCAAGTCATTATTAAATAATATTATAAAATCTAGAATTGAAGAAATTTTACAAATGGTAGAAAAACAATTATCGCTGACAAAATTTAACTCTACTTTAAGAACAAATAATTTTATATCTGGAGGCGGTTCAAATCTTTATAATTTAGATAAGTATTGCTCCAATTTTTTTGGAATTAACTTTAAAAAAATAAATTACGAACTAAAAAGCGTTGGTAACTTAGATGAAAATTATTCATCCTGTTTAGGAGCCCTCAAAATAATTAAAGATGGATGGGAAACAGAAGCGATACCTGAGTTAAAAAATAGATACAGTGATAAAATTGGCTTTTTAGCTAAGATTTTTGGAAACTTAAGGTGAAAAGTTCATTGTATTCTTTAGTAACATAAGTTGTCTTTTAAGCAATTAAACCCTTTTGTAAATTAACTTTTCTGACTATGTCATCAAATTTACAAAAAACAATTAGAGAACCAATAGAATTCAAAGGTGTTGGTTTGCACAATGGTATAGACGCAAACCTCTGTTTGAAACCAGCTGAAGCTAATTCAGGAATTAAGTTTAGAAGAACCGACGTTGATTTTGATAAAAGTATTATTGAAGCAAATTACGAAAACGTAAATTCTCCAATACTTTGTACAAAAATAAAAAATCAACATGGATTTTCAGTTTCAACTATCGAACATTTAATGGCAGCATTTTATATTGAAGGAATTGACAATGTTTTAGTTGAAATTGATGCACCTGAAGTACCTATATTAGATGGTTCAGCATTTGATTTTGTTGAAGCAATAAGATCATTTGGCACACAAGAACAAAACCATCCTAAAAAATTTATCGAAGTTCTTAAGAAAGTAGAAGTAAAAGATGGAGAAAAGTATATCTCCATAGAGCCATCCGAAAAAGATTTGATAATTGATTTTGAAATAGTTTATAAAAATCCATTAATTAGAACTAGAAGAAAAGAATTTAAATTAAGCAAAGGAGATTTAACATCAATATATAATTCAAGAACATTTTGTTTATACGAAGATATTGACAATATAAAAAGCCAAGGCTTAGCCAAGGGAGGCTCTTTGGAAAACGCAATAGTAGTTAAAGAGAAAAAAATATTAAACGAAGATGGCCTTAGGCACAGGGATGAGTTTGTGGGTCACAAAATATTAGATTGCATCGGGGACTTGATGCTTTCAGGACACAAAATTTTTGGTCATGTCAAAACATCCCAAGGCGGTCATCAACTTACTAATACTTTATTAAGGAAATTTTTGGCTGATAAATCAAATTGGAAATTTACAAGCTCAGAAAAAAAAGAAAAAGATGATAAAGACAGCAACTTTACAAGATCTATAGCTGTTAATGCTTAAGACAAATCATTATTAAGAAAATTGTAATAATTAAATATTTTGATAAAGTGTGCTTTTATCAAAAATGTTTAAGAATTTCTTTATATTATTTTTAACAGTATTATTATTGTTTGCTTGTTCAAAAAAAGACAATGCAAAAATAGTATCTGAACCAACAGATGAAGAAAGGGCTGTTGAAATTTATTCCGAAGCTGTTGAGGCTCTAAAAAAAGGTGATGCATTTTTTGCTGGTAAAAAATTTAAAGAAGTTGAATCTTTGTTGCCTCAAAGTGAGTGGGCAGCTAAAGCAAGTCTAATGGCAAGCTATGCAGATTACTCAAGAAATTCTTACACAAATAGTGTTTTCGGTTTAGAAAGACATATAAAAAATTATCCAGCAGATAAAAATATACCTTATGCGCATTATCTTATAGCTATATGCTATTATGAACAAATTCTGGATGAAAAAAAAGATTTACAACCTTTAATAAAAGCACAAAAAAAGTTTCAATACGTTATGGAAAAATATCCTGACACTGATTATGCAACAGATGCTCGTTTCAAATTAGATTTAATTATAGATCAATTGGCAGCTAAAGAAATGTCCATAGCTAGATTTTACATGAAGACAGAAAAGTGGATTCCAGCTTTAAATAGACTTAAAACGGTAGTTAAAAAATACGACAGAACTGTTTTTATTGAAGAAGCTTTATTTAGACTTGTAGAAGTTAACTATAGACTTGGATTGGTTGAAGAGGCAAAACAAGCGGCAGCAATATTAGGCTACAATTATCAATCGAGTGAATGGTATGAGAAAAGCTACAAAACATTTAACAAAAAATATAAACCCAAGAAAAAAAAGAAAAAGAAAGAAATGGGTTTAATAAGAAGAAAAATAAAAAGCTTGTTCGAATAAAAATTCATGCAAAGAAAAGAAGTTGAAAAATTTTATTTAAAAAAAATTAATATACTAAAAAAATATGATAAGGCCTATTTTGAAGATGATAAGCCTCTTATTTCAGATAAAGACTATGATATTTTAAAGCAAGAAATACTTGAATATGAATCAAAATATAAATATTTAAAAAATAAAAATTCCCCAAGTCAAAAAGTAGGATATACACCATCAGATAAATTCAAGAAAGTTAATCATGATGTTCCAATGCTTTCTTTATCAAATGCCTTTACTAAAGAAAATATAGAAGATTTTTTAAAAAAAATTAAAAATTTTTTAAATATAAAAGATTCAGAAAAAATAATTTTTTCAGCTGAACCAAAAATAGATGGTATTTCAGCATCTCTTAAATATTTAGATGGAATTTTTACACTTGGTTTATCTCGTGGAGATGGAAAAACTGGAGAAGATATAACTAACAATCTTAAAACGATTGATGACATTCCAAAAAAAATTAATAAGCCTGACTTTCCAAAAGTTATCGATGTAAGAGGGGAGGTTTATATATTGAAATCAGACTTTAAAAAAATTTCTAAACAATTTGCAAATCCAAGAAATGCAGCAGGAGGTTCGTTAAGACAAAAAAATCCAAATGAAACTAAAAAAATACCTTTAAAATTTGTTGCTTATGGCTTTGGTGCCGTTAATCCAAAAAATTTTGAAAAACAATCTCAATATCTTAAATTATTAAAAACGTGGGGATTTAATACAAATCCTCTCAATAAGCTTGTAGGCACAATTGAAGATATAGAAAAAAATCACAGAACGGTTGAAACACAAAGATCAAAAATTGATTATGATTTAGATGGTTTAGTTTACAAAGTAGACAATTTAAAACTACAAAGCAGACTTGGTTTTGTCTCTAATTCCCCAAGATGGGCTATTGCACATAAATTTTCTTCAGAAAAAGGTTTTTCAATAATTAAAAATATTGAAATTCAAGTTGGAAGAACAGGAGCGTTGACACCAGTTGCTAAAATAGAACCAATTAATATTGGAGGCGTCGTTGTTTCGAATGCAACATTGCATAATGAAGATGAGATAAATAGAAAAGATATCAGAATTGGTGACGCAATATGTATTCAAAGGGCAGGAGATGTTATTCCACAAGTTTTATATGTCGAAAAAGAAAAAAGAAATAATAAGAATAGTAAAAAATTTAATTTTCCTGACAAATGTCCTTCATGCGGATCGAAAATAATAAAGGAATATAATTATACCACAAAGAAGAAGGATGCTGTAACTAGATGCCCAGATCCAAATTTTAATTGTAAAGAAATTTTGCGTGAAAAATTAAAACATTTTGTATCAAAAGATGCTTTAAATATAGATGGCTTTGGGAAAAAGATTATTCAAAATTTTTGGGATTTAAATATGATAAAGTACCCAGCGGATATATTTAATTTAAATTTTAAAAAAATAGCAAACTTAGATGGTTGGGGAGATTTATCTGCACATAATTTAGAAAAAGCTATTGAAAAATCAAAAAAAATATCTTTAGATAAATTAATTTTAGCAATAGGAATAAGACATATTGGCCAAGAAAATGCCAAAACTTTAGCAAAATATTTTGTAAACATAAAAAAATTTGAAGAAATTTTTAATAAGGAAAAAAGGAAAAAAATTTTAAATTATCTTTTAGAATTAGACGGTATTGGCGAAACACAAGTTAAATCATTAGAAATATTTTTTTCACATTCAAGCAATTTAGATAATGTAGAGAATTTAATTAAAAAATTAACTATTAGTGATTTTAAAACTAGCAAATCTGGGATTTTTTATGAAAAAACAATTATGTTTACTGGGGGACTAAGCAAAATGAGTAGAGCTGAGGCAAAAGCTTTAGTGGAAAAAGAAGGAGGTAAAATCTTAAGTGCACTTAGTAAAAAATTGAATTACTTGGTTGTTGGAGATTCCAAGCCAACTCCTAAAAAAATTGAGAAAGCAAAACAGCTAAATATTAAAATTCTTGATGAAAATAGTTGGTATGGTTTGCTAAATAGGTGAGCAAGCGTCAATTAAACTATTTTTTTCTTTAAAATTCATAAATTTAAATAATTTTTTTTTTACCTTAGAGTGATATTTATTTAGCCAAAATATTTCTTTTTTATTAAGCATATTTTTATTTATTAGATTTTTTTCTATTGGCGCCATTGTTAATTCTTCAAATTTATCATTTTTTATATAAATCAAATTTTCAATTCTAATACCGAAATGTCCTTCTTTATAATATCCTGGTTCATTAGAAATAATCATTCCAGTTTTTAGATTTATTTTATTATTTTTAGAGATTGATTGAGGACCTTCATGCACGTTTAAAAAATAACCAACTCCGTGACCAGTTCCGTGGGGATAGTCTAGCTTTACTTGTTTTAAAGGTTTTCTTGCATTTTCATCGATTTCCGATCCTTTAGAATTTTTTTTAACTTTATATTTAGAAACAGCAATGTGACCTTTTAAAACTCGAGTATAAATACTTTTTATAAAGTTAGAATTATTTTCTAAAGAAATTGTACGTGTTACATCAGTTGTTCCATAAGAATACTGCCCACCAGAATCTACTAAATAAATATCACCTTTTTTTAAAGTTCTATTTGACTCAATGGATGCTTTGTAATGAATAATTGCGCTATTAGGTCCGCTCCCTGAAATTGTATTAAAGCTGGGAAATTTGTAAGTTTTATTCATTTTTCTAAAAGCTTCTAGTTTATTTTGAGCAGATATTTCTGTAATTTTTTTCTTTTTAAAATTTCTCTTTAGCCAAAATAAAAATTTAGTTAAAGCAGCGCCATCAACAATATGACTTTTTTTCATATTTTCTATTTCAGTTGAGTTTTTTATTGATTTAAAAAAATAAATTGGGTCGATTTTTTCAAAAACTTTATTATTTCTTTTCAGCAAACTTTTATAATAAATTGAACAAGATAGGGTATCTAACCAAATATTTTTTTTGTTCAGGTTTTTTAGTTTTTTTTCTATTTTATTTTCATCATAAAATTTTATTTTTTGAGAAAATATTTTTTTAATATTTTTTACTTTTTTTGTTTGTGAAAATAAATCTATATGTCCTTTGTTATTTATTAATAATCTGGCATTTGGTATGGGAGAATAGGCTGAGTCATGACCTCTAATATTTAAAATCCAGGCTACATTTTCTGGTGCTGTGACTAATAAATAGTCCACTTTGTTTTTTGCAATAACTCTTTTAATTTTTATAATTTTCTCTTGTAAGCTTTGACCAGTATTTTTTTTTGAAAGAAGATAAAAAGGTTTAATTAAATCTTTTGGCTTATTCAGCCATATAATATCGATCAAATTTTTGGTTATGGGTTTAAGGATAATATTTTTTATATTAAAAAGAAAATTCATTTGTTTTTCACTATGTAGCATTGGATCAAATCCAATTATAAGTTTTTTACTTATTTTAAATACATCCTTTGGAAACTTTTGAGGTATAGTAAAAATTTTAAAATTTTTTCCAGACTGAATTTTAGCTTGTATAGTATATCTTCCATCAACAAATAAATAATTTTTGTTTTTTAAAATTACTGCAAAACCGGCCGAGCCTGAAAAATTTGAAATAAATTTTAATCTTTCTTTAGATTCTTGTATATATTCATTAAAATATTCATCATTTTTTGGCACCAAATAACCATCTAATTTATAAAATTTAATGAGTTTTCTTAATTTTTTTACTTTATTCATTTTATCCTTTTTAAATTTTTTTTCTGTAGTCTTGCCCAACCTGGGCTTCTTACACCTTCATTATAATCCAAATCCTGATTAAAAAAGAAATCATCAGCACTTTGTTCTTTTATATCTTGTTTTTCAATATTTTCTTCAGGTAGTTCATTAACAAATCTTGAGGCTATAGAATCTATCCATTCACCTCTGTACATTCTATTCATTGTAAAAGATATAAAAGATTCTTTTTTTGCTCTTGTTATACCAACGTAAGCCAAGCGCCTCTCTTCTTCTAAAGCCAAGTCCCCTTTTTCCTCTAAAGATTTTTGATGAGGAAATAAACCTTCTTCCCATCCAGGCAAAAAGACTGCGTCAAATTCTAAACCTTTGGCTGCATGCATAGTCATTAAATTAATTTTTTCACCTTCCCAATTTTGATCTATTGATGTAGCTAGAGCTACATGCTCTAAAAAACTTTGAAGATTATCAAAATCATGCATACCTCTAATTAATTC
>CEUZ01132492.1_pt1 | contig 22114 bp, 20 predicted proteins | sample 361511 | NCBI WGS metagenome assembly CEUZ01 (sample SAMEA2622822, study PRJEB7988) | marine metagenome | biome: marine biome (ENVO:00000447); feature: surface water layer (ENVO:00002042); material: "saline water (ENVO:00002010), including plankton (ENVO:xxxxxxxx)" | depth 5 m
TTAAGAATATCCACTTGTGGATACTTAGCATCGATAACCATTTTCTGTTCAGGAGTCAATGTGTGCTGGTCGATTAACTGACTTCGGAAAGCAGCGAATCGTGCCTGAACGTCAGGAATAATGACGTTACGCATTTCGTCCAAATATGGAATTGTCTGACCGTGCTCGTTCTTCAAGTGAGCTGTTGGGTTCTTCTTGTAGATACATTGTACGTCGACTTCACAATCGACTAACCACTCACCAGTACCTACTTGAGGACCGTTCTGCAAGTTTCCGCCACCTGCTTCAACAGCATCTGGAGCCATCATCTTGTTAAATCCGAAGGCTGTAAGAGCTAAGAAGTCAGCAGCTGGTGCAGTCAAAGTCACCTTAAAGGAAGAATCATCAATCTTTTCAACGCTCTTTAAGTCCATCCAGTAACCACTATGTCTGGAATCCTGACTTGCAAGTCGTTTGATTGAGAACACAGCATCATCAGCTGTAAATGATCGGCCATTTGTTGGAGCAACATTATGCCATTTTGCAGCAGGATCGATATGCATAATATATTCGTTAGAAGCAGGCTGTTCCCACTTGTTAACAAGGTCAGCTTGCACTTCATATGCTTCTACAGCATATTCTTGACCGATCTTGTATCGGAGCAGAGTGCTTAGGCCTTGGCCCCAGTTGTAGAAATAACCAGTTCCTGTTGTATTGATCGGATCTTGACCAATTCGAGGACTTGTAGTCTGGAACTTGTAAACTCCACCCTCTTTTGGTTTTGCTGAGCTTGCACTACTAGGTGCAGCTGCAGTGGAGGTGTCTGAAGAAGCCGCTTCGCTGGCCTCCGCTTTAGCCTCAGTTGCTTCGGATTTTGTTTCCTCAGCTGTAGTGGAAGAACTCGAGCTAGTAGCAGCAGCAGATGATGTGCTAGAAGAACTTGCTGCAGTAGAGCTAGATGATGAATCATCATCTGATCCTCCACAAGCGACTACAAACATACTAAGTAATAATACGCCCGCAGCCAGTAACAATTTATACGGCTTCATAAATAGCCTCCTCAAGTATAGTAGTTATTGTGAACGTGAAAACGCTCACAAACGATAGACAAGTCTAACAAATGATAATTGATTGTCAAGGTTTTGTGATAGAAATTTCAAAAATTTGATTGTGAAGCTAATCCTTAATTTGAAATTTTCTTTTTCTTCTAAAGAATTGTAAAGAATTTTCAATCTTTTTTGGGATGATTCCATGAAACAGTTCATATAAGACAGGAACAAGGATTAATGTTAGTGCAGTGGAACTTACTAATCCTCCAATTACTGCGATTGCTAGTTCAGTACTGATTAAGCCACCTTCACTATGGGTAAATGCCGCTAATGGTAAAAGTGCAAAACTAGTAGTGAATGCTGTCATAAGTATTGGGCGAAGCCGAATTGTTGAAGCTTCTATGATTGCATTGAGTATTGTAAATCCTTTTTCTCTTAATTGTTCAATAAAGCTTATAAGAACGACAGTATTTGTGACGATTATTCCTATGAGTAAAAGGACTCCCATCATTGCTGGTAGTCCTAATGATTGATTGGTTATCGCCAAGGCAGTTAACATGCCTATTAAGGCAAGAGGCAGACTTAGAACGATAATTACCGGGTTTCTTATAGAACCTAGAAATCCTATCATGACTATTGATACGAGGGCTATTCCTGAACCGATTGCAATTCCTATGTCTCTAAATCCCTCGCTAATTTGAGTGAATGCACCACCAAGTTGAACATCTACGCCTACTGGCATAGTCATTGAGTCGATTATTGCTTGAATATCGTTATTGATTGCTTGAGTATTTCGCCCTGAAATTTCTCCCGTAATCGTAGCTGCTCTTTGACTATTGATTCTGCTAATAATTCTCGGAGAAGACTTAACAGAGATCTCAGCTAATTCTTTTAGGGGGACATTTTTGATTCCTGAATTATCTGAACCAACTATAATGAGATTTTCTAATGTTGAAATGCCGGAATTGATGTTTGTTACTGGTTGGAGGATTACTTTAGTAACATTTCCGTCAATTAATAATGTTCCTAATTGTTTCGTCGTTATAGCATCAGATACCTGTACAGATACGTCTTTTGAAGATAGCCCTAGTTGTATTGCTTGGTCAGGATTTATTTCCGTTGTAATTTCTGATTGCGAACCTGAAATATTTGTTTCAATATTTACTACTCCGTCAATTGTCTCAACGCGTTTAGAAAGTAATTCTGACGTTTCTTTAACTTTAGTGTAGTCTGATCCTGTTATTTGTATTTCTACACCTTCATTCGGAGGACCTCCAGTGTTAATTTCTTCAAACGTGATTGAATAATTTTGATTTGAAGGGAAAGTGTCTCGTAAATTATCGATCAGGTTTCCAGGAGCATCGTTGCTAATTGTTATAGTTGTAATCGTTCTAACTCCTCCAAATTGGGGGGGACCTCCACCAGGGCTGAACGCACCACTTCCAATTACAGTTAAGTAATCTTTTACAAATCCAGGTTGGCGTAAAGTGTCAAGGTGTGTTTCAAATAAAGTTATATATCCTAGAATTTCTTCTGAAGGTGCTCCTGGTCGTGTTTTAAAAGATGCGGATATTTGTTTTTCATCACCTGAAGGAAAAAAAACGATAGGTATTATGGTTAATAAACCCATACTCGAAACAGTTAAGGAAATAGAAATTATGATTGTGGCTAATTTATGTCCTAGTGTCCAAGATAAAATAGGTTTGTATAACCGTTGAATCCAACCAGAGGTTTCGTAATGGTCAATTGATCCAGTTGCAGTTTCCTTATTGTTTCTAAGTAGTATCAGACCTAGTACAGGAATGATAGTTAGTGCAACAAATAGTGATCCGATTAGAGCGTATGTAACTGCTAATGAGAATGGAAAGAAAAATGATCCAACTAATCCAGGAATAAAACCTAAGGGAACAAAGACAACAACTGTCGCAAGCGTTGAAGCAGTTATGGCACTAGATACTTCGATTGTTCCATCGAGTGTAGCTTGAAAACGATTTTCTCCTTTTTGAATATGTCGATAGACACTTTCAAGTACAACAATACTATCATCTACAACTCTTCCCACAGCGATGGCTAGTCCACCTAGTGTCATGAAATTTAGAGTAAGGTCCTGAATATTAAGAAGGATGATTCCAACAAGAATGCTCAATGGTATGGAGGTGGCAATGATAATTGTTGGACGGATAGATTCTTTTATTCCTATGAAAATACTAGGCCGAGGCTTGAGTAGAAATAAAAATACAACAAAAACTGCAAAAAAGAATCCCCACGTTGCTTCTTGTGCAAGGGTATTTAATTGTGATTGAATTTCAGGACCAGCGTTATAAATAATTTTTAGTTTAGTTCCAGGTGGTAATTCTGTTTTTTCTAATGTCGTTAATGCTTTTTCTGTTATTGAAATGGTACTTGCGTCTTTTGCTTTGCTAACCGAAAGAAGAATACTTGGAATTCCGTTTGTTCTTGCAATACTTGAAGTCGGTGCTCTAAGGAACTCTACAATTGCAATGTCCGAAAGCCTGATCAAAGTAGAAGCAGGTGAGTCTCCTACCTTGATTGGCAATTGGTTTAGTTTATTTAATGAGGTAATTTGATGAACCCCTCTTATGTTGACCATTGTTCCAGAATTAAATATAGAACCTGTAGGAATTGAAAAGTCATTATTTTTGATAATTCTAGCAACTTGTGATGGAGATAATCCCATTGCACTAGTTTTATCAATGTCGAGTTGGATTGCTATTTGCTTTTCGGTATTACCTGACAATTCAATGCTCTGAACTCCTTCAATGGCCTCTAGAGAAGTAACTATAGTTTCCTCTATAAATTGTTGTAATTCGCTTATGTTTTTTGTGCTTGAGATGCTAAGTTCTAATATAGGCCTTTCTCCAGGGGCAAACCGTATAACTTCAAATTCCATACCTTGAGGTAAATTGATGGTATTAATTTTATTTTTGATTGATGCTTCTGAAGATTTCATATCTGTGCCTACTGGATATTCGACTAGTATAAATGTTTGACCTTCAGATGATGTTGAAGAAATATTATCTACAGATGGGAGAGAGGTGATTGCTAATTCAATCGGTTTAGTGATTTCTTCAACTATAGCTTCTGGACCTGCAGCTGGATAAGAGGCAGAAATTGCAATAAGGTTCAATTCAACTTCAGGAAATAATTCAGCTTCTAGGCTTCGAAAAGAGAAGATGCCGACAGCTATTACTAGTAGCATGGCAATGATTGTGACTGATTGTCGTTTAAGAGCTAATTTAGTGAGAAATTCCAATTCTTACCTCTCATTCAGTATACACGAACTGTAATAAGATTTAGAAATGTAAATTTCTAGACACTATTTATTTCTATCAGTAGAATTTAATAGTTGTGTTTATTCATCGATGGAGAAATGTATGCAATGCTCTGATTTTTCTTTAAAACAACATGAAGATACTGCCGGATCAGCTCCAAGTTGGGATCGAATGCTAATCTTTACACTTGCAAGCCCTTGGGCTTCAAAAATAGAGAACTCACTTTATTTTCCTGAAAAACTTCGAATGCTAATGAAAAATAAAGTGAATATTGAGGGATTGCGAATCCAATGTATTTTTCCTGATGATGATTATGCTCAAAATGGAATATCAAAAGTATTATTTTATCAAAAATCTATAAATAATGGATATGTTAATGACTATAATAAGACTGAATTCGATATACCAATTTCTGAATTGAACGTTATGATTCCTGAAATAATAAATGGAAAGTTCAATACAAAAGTATTATCCCAAAGTAAGCATACTAGAGATCTGTTTGTTTGCACCCATGGAAACCGAGATGCATGTTGTGGAACTCAAGGATTTGTTATTTACGAAAAACTAAAAAAAATGTTTCGGGATAATTCCAATGTTAGAATTTGGAGGATTAGTCATTTGGGAGGACATAGATTTGCCCCAAATCTGCTTGATATGCCTCAAGGACGAATCTGGGCACGGTTTGATGAGGAAGAAGTTTTAAGTATAATCCAATCTAAAATGGATTCGGAAATAGTTAATAAGTGTTATAGAGGCTTAATATCATTGGACTCTGCTTTTGAACAAGTTTTAGAACAAAAACTCTTTTCATATTATGGCTCAGAATGGATTGATAGAACTCTTAAATCATATATAGTTTCTGAAATTGATACGAGATCTGCTTTAGTTAATTTAGAGGTTAAAGATAATAATTTGTTTTCAGCCAAAGTATCAGTTAAAGGATATGTCCCTACACTCAAATGCATGAGTGAGGACTTATCTGATGAGTTTTCGCCTCAATACACCATAGATTGGAAATTAGATTCATGATTGTTTCTTAGGGATCATTACTTTTCGTTTGAATTTTAAAACAAGTTCGTTGTTTTGATTAAATCCTCTTGTTTCAACGGTAATAATTCCTCTATCTTTTCTTGTGGAGGATTTTCTGATATCAATAATGTCAGATTCTCCATATAGGGTATCGCCAATAAACACCGGAGCAACATGTTCAAGCGAATCAACGGTTAAATTCGCAATTGCTTTTCCTGAGATATCAGGAACGCTGATGCCAAAAACTACACTGTAAACTAGAGTTCCGACCACAACTCGTTGTTGAAATTGTGTATCGGATGCAAATAAAGAATCGATGTGTAGTGGGTGGTGGTTCATCGTCAACATGCAAAAATTGGTATTGTCAGATTCGGTTATTGTTCTACCTGGCCAATGTTTATATGTATCACCTACAACAAAGTCTTCAAGATAATTTCCAAATTGCTCACTTCTTATATGAATCATGTTCATTACCTCTTTAAATTAATAGCAAACACATACTAGTTTTAATGAATTGGCCCTTCATTAGAAGGGCCAATAGAATATTTTATGGCTGGGGTGCAGGGATTCGAACCCCGGCTGGCAGATTCAGAGTCTGCTGTCCTACCACTAGACGACACCCCATATGTGGGATTGTATCATTGCAAATTAATTCTAAGCAACGGAGAATTTATCATTTGGTAGCATTGCTAATAGTCATTTATACTGTTGTTTTATGATCAACGAAGAATTAATTAAAGTTTTATTTGCTTCAATGACACCAATAGGTGAACTTAGACTTTCCATACCTCTTGGTATTCTTGTAATGGAATTACCAGTATTGTCTGTTTTTTTCATATCTGTTTTGGGCAATAGTATTCCTGTCATAATTCTTGTTCCAATTATTCAAAAAGTTGCGAATTTTGCCGAGAGTCTCCCACGACCGATATCGTCTGTTTTTCGGTGGAGGGTTGAAAAACTTTCAAGAACAAATGCCAAATTATTTAATAAGTACGGATATTTAGCTCTCTTCACGCTAGTTGCGATTCCGCTGCCATTTACAGGTGCTTGGACGGGATGTTTAGCTTCTTGGGTTTTTGGCATTCCTAGTAAAAAATCCATTCCTACGATTATCGCAGGTATAATTACAGCAGGAATTATTGTTACCACTTTAGTTGTTGTTGGATCAAATTTATAATTAATTAAAATTATTAGGAGTAATTTAATGGTTGATTTCAAGACAAAAATTAATTTGTCTGCTGTGAATAATAAGAGTTTACTTTGTGTTGGTTTAGACCCTGATCCAAATAGGATACCAATTGATAATTTGTTGGATTTTAATAAATCAATTATTCGTTCCACATCAGATTTTGTCTGTGCTTACAAACCTAACTTGGCTTTTTTTGAAAGTCTTGGTAGTGAGGGCATAGAAATTTTGAATGAAACAATTAAATCTATTCCTAATAATATTTGTGTAATTGGTGACGGTAAACGTGGTGACGTTCGTCCTACTACTGATTATTACGCAAATACTTTACTTGGTGCAGGAGATTTTGATGCAGTTACGGTAAATCCTTATGGAGGAATGGATACATTAGTTCCATTTTTTGAATATAAAGATAAAGGGATTTTTATATGGTGCAGATCTTCTAATGAAGGAGCAAGTGATTTTCAGGATTTAATTGTCACTGACAGTAATGGTTCAAGTCCAGTTGAATTATACAAATATATTGCTTTAAAAGCTCGCGATTACAATACAAATGGGAATATCGGGCTTGTTGTAGGAGCAACATTCCCGGATGAAATCCGTGTATTGAGAGAATTATGTCCAGATATGTTATTGCTAATCCCAGGTATAGGAGCTCAATCTGGGAGTTTAGAAAAATCAGTACAAAATGGGATCGATAGTAATGGCAGAAACTGTATTATTAATTCTTCGAGAAGTATTTTATATGCTGGCTCGACTGCAGATAATTTTGAACAGAAAGCCATGTTAGCAGCTAAAAACACTCGAGATGATATAAATAATATTCTTTATTCTCTTGGCTATAAGTGGTCTGATTCATAACTGAATTAGAGTAAATATTGTTATCGGTTAGTTCCCAAAAATTCTGAAAGATCTGTTGCTAATGGAGCAAAAAATTCCATTTCGTTCTTGGTGGATGGCATGGTGAGTTCTATAGAAGAAGCATGAAGAAAATGTCTATCCAAATTCTCAATCTTTTTTGAACCATAAAGCATATCCCCCACAATGGGATGCCCGATTGATTTGAGGTGTACTCTTATTTGGTGAGTTCGGCCAGTTTTAGGTCTAACTTCAAGTAGAGAATAATTTCCAATGATTTCTGATATTGAATATGTAGTTTCTGCATTTTTCCCATCGTCCATAATTGTCATGCGTTTTCGATTGTTGGGATCTCGTCCAATTGGTGATGTAATTGTTCTTTCGGGTGGTTTTGGTACTCCAGAAACTAAAGCTGTATAAACTTTTTTTATTGTACGTTTTTGAAATTGAAGACTTAGGAATCTATGAGAGTTATCATTTTTTGCGATCACTATGATGCCAGAGGTATCTTTGTCTAATCGATGTATTATTCCTGGTCGGACAACTCCTCCGATACTTGATAATTTATCTGAATACCCGAGCAATCGATTTACGAGTGTTTTGTTATCGTGACCAGGTCCTGGATGTACTGGAAGATTTGGTGGTTTATTTAATACAAACATATCATTATCTTCATATATGATTTCGATTGGATGATTATCTATTTCCAAACTTAGTTCAGTTACTTTCGGTATACGTATTGTAATTTTGTCACCTTCATGTATTGGTGAAGATGGTTTAGCGGGTATGGAATTGATTAATATGAGTCCGTCTCTAGTCATTTTAGATAATTGTGATCTTGAGAATCTAGTGATAATTTCACTTAGGTAAATGTCTAGACGTTGATGGTTTGTTTGCGCAACATGTATTTTTTCAGAATCCCAAGACATTATTTTTCCTCGACTATCCTAGAGGGTTGTATTTCTTCGGTGTCAGATTCCGTTATATCTCCATCATTTTCAGTTTTGTAGCTAAGTATAAATATAAGAATTGCTATTCCTACAACAATTGAACAATCTGCAATGTTAAAAATTGGCCAAGACCCAACGTCTATAAAATCAACCACATATCCTAACCTGATCCTATCAATTAAATTTCCAAACGCGCCTCCTAATTGAAGCCCTATACTTATACTAAATAATCGATTGGTAATGGAGATTTTGTGATACAGGTATATCAATAAAGTAATTCCAAAAAAAGAGCCAATTATGAGAGGTAATGTTTGTTCGGGAAATAATCCCCATATAGTTCCACTGTTACTAATGTAAGTGATTCTAAAAAACCCTTCCTTGGGAATTGATTCTCCAAGATGCAACATATTAATTATTGATAATTTTGTTAGTTGATCAGTAGTAAAAGATGTAATTAACAATACAAGGATTAATGGATTTTTCAAAAAAGGTTTTTTAGACATAAACGTTTGCCTGCTTTTCACCAAAAATAAAGGGCGAGTAAATTAGACTAACATCTGCCTATTGTTTTTTCCATTGTTGCTTATGGGAAAATCAGATAATTGAGGATGTGAGGTCAGCAGGTTGATGATTTTCATCAAGATCATTAAAAAAATCCGTAACGCATCTAGCTACATGGGGTAGACTGTTCTGAAAGAAGTGATTGGCGTTGGGTATTATTTCAATTCTTTTTGGATCAGCCATATTCCTATAAATTTCATATATATCATCAGCTTGTATAAGATCGTCTTGTTCACCTAAGACTAATAACTTTGGGGTATCCAATGAATGGGCTTCATTCTGCTTAATATTTTTTATTGGGGGTGCAATGAGCACCAAGGACTCAATTCCACTTGTATGTGAGAAGGCGTTAAGTGCAATTTTTGCTCCGAATGAATAACCTAATATGCTAATTTTTTCTTTGTCCACCCAAGGGGTTTCCGAGGCAAATTTTATAGCTGCAAGTGCATCTAATGTTTCTCCATCTCCATTATCAAAGGATCCTTCACTTTTACCTACCCCTCGAAAGTTGAATTTCAATGTACTAATACCATTAGCAACTAAAGAATAACTTATTGTAGAGATAACACTGTCATTCATTTGGCCTCCAAATTGAGGGTGAGGATGACAAAGAACAACCATTGGGATTGGAGCAATTTCTTCAGGTGTTTCGATTATTCCCTCTATTAAAACATTATCATTTGTAAGAAGCCTAATTTCTTCTCTTTTTGTAAGCATATTTAAAACCCTATGTATACTAATTTAACTAAACTCTACTAGAAAATTATGATCATGCATAGGTAATTCCGATTATGATAGATAATGTCTATCAATATGACCTTAGAAGTGTTGTTTTGGAAATTGCTGCTTGCGATATATTAGTAAATACGAGTCATCTGTTTTTTATGGAAATCACTTAAGTGATTTCCAAGAATAAGTAAATCTTTGGAGGATAGTTATGAATCCCAATATGCTAATGATCCAAAGGGCAATAATTACAGTATTTGTATATAACCCAATTCCCAATACGACTAGTCTTTCTGATCTTGTAAATATTCCTCTTGTTTCTTGTAATCCTAATCCTTCTGAACGTGCTCGAATGTAGCTTACTAGATAACCAGTAGTTAATGCCAAAACTGATAATACTGATCCGTTTAGTTCATCAATTAATATGTAATGTATTAATATTCCTCCAAACAATGCAAATTCGCCTATTCTGTCACCAACTGAATCAAGTAATGCTCCGTTTGTTGAATTTTTATTTGATTTCCTTGCAACACTACCGTCTAGCATGTCCATTACAGCTGAAATTGTAAGGAAAACTCCACCTACTATTAGAAGTTCATAAATAATTGCGATGCCTGCTAAAATACTAAATAATAATCCACATATAGTTATATGGTTAGGTTGAATGCCTAATTTTATACATATGTTTGCTAGTGGATTTTCTATTTTTGATACGGCTTGTCGAATTTTTTCTCTTTGTAAGGACGGCATTAACTAACCTTATACTTTCTTATCCATTCGGAACGGGTTTCTTCATAATAGGATAGTATCTGAGATGCAATGTTTTCCCATGAAAATTTACTTGCACGAATAGGACCGGCTTTGCCAAGGTTCTGCCGCATAGTGCTATTTTGTAATAGGACCTCTATTTTCTCGGATAGATCAACAGGATTTTCAGGTTCGAAAAGTAATCCCTGAACTCCGTTTTCTACTACTGCTGAATATCCTTGAATTGCTGATGCAACTATTGGTGTTCCAGATGCCATGGCCTCAAGTAAAACAATACCAAAACTTTCTTGTCCAGTTGCTGGGGAGCAAAAAATACTTGCTGATTTATAGTATTTTGGAAGATCACTTTCTGAAACTGGGCCTGTAAAGATTATGTCATTCATATTATGTTCTGAAATCAATCTGTGACATTCTTTGTCCAAATCTCCCGGGCCTACAACCACAAGTCTGAGGTTCGGATGGTTCCATTTTAGATTACTATATGCTTTTAGTAGATATTTAAGTCCTTTTCTCTTTTCTCCAATCCGACCAACAAATAATATTGTCGGTCGGTCATCATTTAATTCTTCTATCGGGGCAGTATTACTCGAAAATTTTTGTATATTGATTCCATTTGGAATCAATTCATAGTTGGCTTCGAAGTGTTTGGCAACAAAACTCATAGCAGATTGTGAAACAGCGATTGTACCGTTTAATTTATTAAACCAATATTTTAGGGGTCGCTTGGTTATATGATAATATTTGCTTTTTTCGTGAAATGCATGAAATGTTCCGATATTAACAGTGGTAGATGTTTTAAGAAATAACCAAGGTAAAATGGGTGTTAGAGGTTCATGTAAATGCAAGATATCAAATTGTTCTTGCATTAATAATTTCCGTACTCTTTTTATTTGCCAAGGTGAGATTGATAACCTCGCAGTTGAACCGCCATATGGAATAGGGATTGGCCTTCCCATAGCAATAAATTTGGTGGAGGTTTCCGTATCAATAGCTTTTGAAGAAGGAGCTATAATTGTCGGGGAATGACCATTATTGGAGAATTCTCTAGCGAGGTTTCCAATGTGGGCATTAACACCACCAGGAGTTGCGTAATCATATGGTGAAATCAGTGCTATTTTCATGACATTTTAATTAGATTTACTTGAAATCTGTTACTTATGATTTCCCCTGTAGGGATGTAGGTCTACCTTGAAAATCTTCACCATCAATGAATGCCTCAACCATACTTTGAGCCTCATCATCTGGACACTGGAGAGGAGGTGATTTCATGAAATAAGCCGAAGGACCTACTAGAGTACCACTTATGCCTCTATCTAATGCCACTTTACAACATCTAATTGCATCAATAACTACGCCTGCAGAATTGGGACTATCCCAAACCTCAAGTTTCATTTCTAGATTTATTGGGATATCACCAAATCCTAATCCTTCCATTTTGATGTAACAATATTTTCTATCTTCAAGAAAAGGCACATAGTCACTTGGTCCGATATGGATGTTATCTGAACCTATATCGTAATCTAACATTGATGTAACTGCATTGGTTTTAGAAATCTTTTTTGAAGTAAGTCGTTCTCGCTCAAGCATATTTAGAAAGTCAGTATTTCCACCAAAGTTTAACTGATAAGAATTAAGTAATTTTACTCCGCGTTGTCTGAACAGATGAGTTAATACTCTGTGGGTAATAGTTGCACCAACCTGAGATTTTATATCATCTCCAACTATGGGTAGTCCTTCTTTTGCAAATTGTTTTTGCCAGTAATCTTCTCTACCAATGAATACAGGTATACAATTCACAAATCCACAGCCAGCTTTGAGTATCTGCTCTACATACCATTTCGTAGCCTCTTCTGATCCAACGGGAAGGTAATTTACTACAACATCAACGTCACGATCTTTAAGTATTGAAACTATGTCTGATGTTGATCCTGGTGATTTAGTAACTACACCATCTAAAAATTTTCCAATACCATCATGAGTCATCCCACGATCAACCTTGACACCCATTTCAGGTACATCTGCAAATTTTACGGTGTTATTTGGTCCGGAAAAGATAGCCTCAGAAATATCCTTGCCTACCTTATTTTGGTCGATATCGAAAGCTGCAACTATATTAACATCACCTACATGGTAATCAGACAAAACTGGATGCATGAGACCAGGGATAAAAGCATCTGGAGGAGCTTCTCTATATTTCTGTATTCCTTGAACCAGGGACGATGCACAGTTTCCTAGACCTATAATAGCTACATTAACTTTACCCAAAATTAAAGTTGCTCCTTAACAGTAAATTAGTAATTTTTTGTGGATAATTATATTTTAACAAATAAATAGAAAAGCGCCAGAGAATCTATCTAACTGACGCTTTTCTATTATATTTGCAGTTATCTTTTAGGATTCTTTGTTTACACCGACATAGGAAACATGAGCCTTTTCTTTAGTTCGGCTCAGTCCAATTCTACGTGCGATGATCAACTTCTGTACTTCTGGTGAACCGCCAGCATGAGTGCTTTCACTGTTTCGTTGAGCAAGCTCAGTCTTTCCTCCAGCAGTTTCGTAAAGAAGTGCATGTGGTCCAGCAACCTCTAGTGTTCCAATACCAGTTTTCCAAACGTGCATTTTCTTTACTAGAGAGTTTTGTGAACCTTCATAGGTCATGTCTTTTCCGTTTTGACCCATCCAGTATGTACGCATTCCGATTAATCGATTTGTTTTTTCGGATAGATACATCTTCATCAGAGCATTTTTTCCAGCATGGCTGGTGCCTTTTTCCTTGATGAAGTCAACAAGAACAGGAGTTAATGTGTCTTCAGTATCAATGGATCCAGCTCCACCATGCTCAACTTCTGCAGTTGCTTGCATGACTTGCCATCCATTGGTCTCTTCACCAATGAGGTATTCCTGAGGCACTCGAACATTATCTAAGTAGACCATATTCTGTGATCCTCGAACCATCATATCGAGTCTTTGGATAGTGATTCCTGGAAGGTCTCCTGGGAAGAAAAATGCACCAAGATTTCTGTGTCGTGGAGCATCAGGATCAGTTACTGCTAGCATCCAGAAGTAATCTGGAGGTCCAAAACTTCCACTTATGAAAGTCTTTGTTCCGTTTACAACAAATTCGTCACCATCTCTGATCGCTCTTGTTTCGACAGCAGCTAAGTCAGATCCGTGATCCGGCTCAGTCCAAAGTTGCCAGTTATTTGCTTCACCTTGGAGCAATGGCTTTAAGAAGCGTTGCTTTTGCTCTTCGGTACCCCATACCATCAAACCAGGTGCAGAAAGTCTTACTGTGCCTGCTCCACCAGGGATGTCATAGTGGGATAGCTCTTCATTAATAATCATTTCATGTGCTGAGCTGAGGCCGCCTCCACCATATTCAGCTGGCCATGTTGGGAAATACCAACCTTTATTACCAAGCTTGCGGCGGAATTCTTTTGCCCACTCAAACTGTTCACGAGTCATGTCCTCTTCTTCTAAACCTAATTTGCCCAAAGACTCAGGCATTTTGCCATGCTCATTCAAGAATGCCTTTACTTCCTTTCGGAATTCGTCCTGTTCAGGCGTAAAATGGAACTCGAAATCCATAATCATCCTCCTTAAGGTAACTACAAATCGCAGCTATAACTACGCATATGAGAGGAGTGTAGTTATAGCTGCGATTTGTGTCAAGTATTTTTTAAATTTTAAATACTATTTTATTAATTTCAATATAACGATACTGAATGTTTCTATTCTGTGATTTAATTCGTTGTAAATAATGTTGTAATTTTTGTTAGATATGAACTATAATTCTGGGTCTGGTATTATTTCATGATGTTATTCAAATTACTATTTTCTTTTGTTTTGTGAGATTAAGTAACTTGAGTTATAGAGGTGTTCATAAATGAGAATTGAAGTTGTTTTTGTTGAAGATGTTTTACCTAAGTATAGGGCAGGTGATGTACGTTCTGTTGCAGGTGGTTATGCCCGAAATTATCTCATTCCTAAAGGTTTTGCTGTACCAGCAACCCTTGAACACCGAAAGAGAATTGGAAACATAAGGAAAGTTGCTGACGCGAAACGAGAGCGTGATGCTGTAGCATTGCAGGATGTAGCTGCTAAATTAGAGGGATTACAGCTTACCGTTAAAGTCCGTGCAGGTGAACAAGGTAGATTGTATGGCTCAGTTACTTCCTTTGGTATTGCTGGAATTATTAAGGAATCTACTGGAGTAGATGTTGATCGTCGAGCAATACTACTTTCTGAACCCATACGAGAACTAGGGGTTTTCAATGTGTCAGTTAGACTCCATCAGGATATTATTCCTACAGTCCAGGTCACTGTTGAAGATGAACTAGGCAGACAACTGATTCAAAATAATGAAGATGATGCTGTTGCTAGTGAAATTGAAAACGAATCGATTGCTTCTGAAACAGATGAAATAATTTCCGAGGTGGATAATTCAGAATCAGACGAAGATAAGTTGGATGGCACTCCTTCAGGAATTATTGAACCAGATAGTAATAGTGAATTGGATTCAGAAGATGAAGAAGTTTCAGAGTAATTTCTTAAATTTTTAAACATTAATTTGGGATAATGTGAGCATTAAGCATGTATGTCGATAGGTTGCTCCCGCACGACATAGAAGCAGAAGAGGCTGTCATTGGTTCATTAATCATTGACGGAGAGTCTATTCATAGAATTACTTCTCTTTTGAAGCCAAGTGATTTCTACCGCGAACGGAATCGTCGATGCTATGAGTTTTGTTTAGCAATTTCTAGTAGAAGTGAAAATAACGTGATTGATCAAGCTACGCTTGGTCATGAACTAGCAAGAAACAACTATCTTGAGTCTGTTGGTGGGTATGAATTTCTTGGTAAAGTTGCTGCTACAGTTCCCACATCCGTAAACATTGTTCATTATTCAGAAATAGTAAAGCGTACTTCTGTAATGAGGCAACTTATTTCGGCAGCTAATGATATTGCTGACTTGGGCTATGAAAACGCTTCTGATATTGATTCCACTCTAAGTAATGCAGAAGATGCTTTGTTTAGAATTAGATCTGGGAGATCATCCCGGGATTTTGAACACCTTCGTTCTGTTATGGATCGACTTCTTGAAAGACAGGGTTCTGACGATGAAGACTCTAGATCCATGGACTCGATTTCTTCAAATTTTACTGATCTGGATAGGATTTTAGGGGGATTACAACGCTCGGATTTAATTATTCTTGCTGCCCGACCAGGCTTTGGTAAAACAGCACTTGCAATTAGTGTAGCTCGCAATGCTGCTTATTTTGGAAAATTGGTTGCAGTTTTTAGTCTTGAAATGAGTAGTGATCAGCTTGGTCTTAGATTAGTTTCATCAGAATCCAATGTTGATAGTCATAGAATAAGACTAGGAATTCTTACGGAAGAAGAAGAAAGAAGGATTGTTGATGTAACCGGTGTTTTATCGGAGTTGCCTTTATACATAGATGATACCCCATCACTTGGGGTAGTTGAATTGAGAAGTAAAGCTAGGAGATTGCATATGGAGCGCAACTTGGATCTTATAGTTGTTGATTACCTTCAACTTATTCAGAGTGGTGAATTTCGATCTCAAAATCGTGTCCAGGAAGTAAGTGAAATATCAAGATCTCTTAAAGGCCTTGCTAGAGATTTGAACGTTCCTATAATTGCTGTCTCTCAACTTAGCAGGGCAGTAGAAAATAGACCCTCTCATCGTCCTATGCTCTCTGATTTACGTGAAAGCGGCAGTATCGAACAAGATGCAGATGTAGTGATGTTTATCCATCGAGAAGATAAACATATTTCTGAAGATGATTGGATTAAATTACATCCAGAACATCCTTATCCATTGAATATAGCCGAGGTAATAGTTGCCAAGCATAGACATGGACCTACTGGATCTTTTTCTATGAGATTTCAAGAAAGATTTGCACGTTTTGAAAATATGAGTAATGGATAAAGGATATTGTGGCGAATAGTAGCAACGAAAAATATATAGGTGTTCCAATTTCTTTTTTTGGAAACTTACTAGATTCCATCGATAATATTTTGCAATTGAAATATGTTATAAGAGCAATATTTATACTTAATTCGAAGAATACAAATGAAGCTTTCATAATCCCTTTAGAGTTAGAACAAGATTTAGTTATACGAAGAGAACTAGCTGTGAATACTGATTCTCACAGCTTAGCTTTAGCTCGTGTAACGCTTGATAAATGTGTGGATTTTGGTCTTCTTAAACAAACTGAATTGTTTATTGATGCCGAATCCGAGAAAACAAATATAAAAAATATGGTTTATTTCTTAACAAATGATTTTAATAGAATGACTCAGGAAAGATTGGATCGAATTATGAAGATTGCTAGAGATAAATATATTGAGTTAGAAAGTTTTACTGGCTTTCTTACTCAAGAATTACCAAATGAATTGCTTGATGAGGAAATACAGTCATTGTTTGAACTATATGAGTCTAATATTGGATTAATTTATCCAATGGCAGCAGAAAAACTGCAACAAATTGAAAATGAGTATCCTTACAAATGGATTGTTGAAGCTTTTTCATTAGCTGTTAGCTATAATAAACGAAATTTGGCTTATATTGAGGCAATTTTAAGAAGGTGGCAGGATGAAGGACGAGGAAACCGAATCGATAGGGGAGATTCTGGGTCGATTACGATTGGAGAAATCGCAAAGCGCCAACAACGAAGAAAACAGATCTAATATTCAGATCGATTATAATTGTAGTATTTGTTATGATAGTAATTGGGTCAGAGTAAATGTTCCTTTTGGACATCCAAGATGGGGAACAATTGAACCTTGTAAGTGTTGGAACGAACGCAATGAGGATCAACGCGATAATCGTTTAAGGTTATACAGTAACCTTAATATGCTTAAAAGGTTTACTTTTGACACTCTGTATGCTTCTACGAAAACCAATGATGAGATTGATAAAGATTTTCAGGATGCAATTGAGTATGGCAATAATTTTGCTGAAAATCCTCAAGGATGGATGATTATTTCTGGGCCAACAGGTTCAGGTAAAACACACTTAGCGGCTGCGATTGCCCATAAAGCTTACGAGAATGGGTATTTACCACTTTATTTAGTTGTGCCCGATTTATTGGATGAGGTCCGAAGAACAGGTGTTTCTAATGATGATGATACCTATATAAATCGTATCGACCAAATCTCTAGTGCACCAGTTCTTTTCTTAGATGATATGGGAGGATATGGATTTACGTCATGGGGTCAAGAAAAGATTCTTCAGATTTTAAATTATCGTTATAATATGGAACTACCTACGGTTATAGTAACAGTTTCTCCCATAGAAAGTTTTGGCGAAAGGTTGCGAACCCGTTTGACAAATTCTTCTATTAGCAAGGTTTTTAATTTACCCGGAATAACACTTAATCCTGGAAGTAACCTTGGCTTTTTGCCAAAAGCAATGCAATTAGGTATGACATTTGATACTTTTGAGGTAAATGTTAATGGAGCTTCCAATCGACAGAAAGAAAGTCTTAAATATGCGTTTTCCGCTGCATTAAATTATGCTAAAAATCCCGAGGGTCAATGGATGTTATTTACCGGTGGTACTGGAGTGGGAAAAACTCATTTAGTTGCTTCTGTTGTAAATTATAGAAATGATCTTGGTAAACCAGTTTTTTTCACTACTGTTGCTGAACTTTTGGATCATATGAGACACACATTTGCACCCAACAGTGATATTAATTATGACGAATTATTTGATCTAGTTAAAAATACTGAATTACTTATTCTTGATGATTTTGGATCACAAGGAAGTACAGTTTGGGCTCAAGAAAAATTATATCATTTGTTGGTTCATCGACATAATTCTCAGCTTTCCACAATGATTACGATGGAAAAAGATGAAATTGTAAACAATCCTAAGATTGCCTCAAGAATATCCGATCCAAGATTTGTAACAGTGGTTGAGATTGAAGCACTAGATTATAGAACAAAAGAAAATTCTTTTTCTTCCTCTAGTCAACTACAAACAGATGCTAAAACTCTAAGGAATCGCACCTCCAGTACTAGAGGTTATAACCGGAGGGGTAATTGATAAATACCCATAGCTGCGTGTTTTGCGCAATAATAAATGGTGAATCACCAGCAAATATTTTGTATTCCGATAATGATTTATTGGTAATAGAGAATGTATTGAACTGGGCTCCTATAATGTTATTAGTAATACCAAAAAAACATATTTCTCAGGAAGAAATGTGGAGTGATGATTTGATGAGTTCTGTAGGTAAAGTTGCTGTTTCAGTTGGTAACTTAGTTTGTCCAGATGGATTTCGTCTTCTTTCGAATGTTGGTAATGATGCAATGCAAAGTCAGGATCATGCCCATCTTCACGTTGTGGGAGGAGCATACTTGGGACCATATGCTTAATTGATATCTTGACCACTTCAAATATGGAGTATAGAATTTTCTAGCTTAAGGGTTATTCAAGGTACTTGTTTTTCTTTGAAAATCGTTAGCAATTCCATATATAAATTAGGTTGTTCACTTGGGTTCAATATTTGATTTGCATGTTCATACCAATGAAGGAAGTATGGACAGTGCGCTTGCTCCAGAAGAATTTATTGAGGAAGCTCATCGTCTTGGAATAAATGGTGCTGTTTTAGCAGAACATGACGGTTGGCAAGGCAATCGTTTTTTAGATTACAATAATAACCGTGAAGATGATGGAATTATACTTATTCATGCACTAGAAGTTTATACAACAATGGGACATGTGATTGTTTTTGGCCTTGACGGTTATAAACCAGGAATGAAAGATCCTGTCACATTAAGGAAATATGTAGATGAAGTGGGTGGTTTTATGATAATTGCTCATCCATTTCGTTACTTTTTTCCTCCACATGGTAAATTCACTAGAAATGTTTTATTTGAAGATCCTAATGCATTACCTGTTGAACCCGAAGAAGCTGCAAAAATGCATCCGATTTTTCAAATAGTTGATGAGGTTGAAGCAGTAAATGGAGCAAATGACACGGAAGAGAATGCTTTTGCCAAAGGTGTTGCAAATGCGTTAGGAAAACCTGGAACTGGTGGTAGTGATTGCCACTCAAAACATGGTATTGCAAGAGGGTGTACAGTTTTTGACGGGGATATTCGACATGAAATAGATTTACTGGAGGCATTAAGGGCAGGATCATATAATCCTGCTTATTTAATTCGTGGTGAATTGAATATTCTTAGTTGATAACACAGTTAATTAGTTTATTTCTTTTTCTTAAAACCATATTTTATTGTTTTGTATTCCTTGCTTTGGTAAAGTATGGTTTTTAAAAACAGTATGGTTTTTATAAATGGAAGTATGGTATGGATTTTGAGTTAAATAGTAATTTGGAGATTGAGAATTTTCGAAAATCAGTTAGGGCTTGGATTAAAGAAAATTCTGATGGTATTTCCTTTCATCAACTTAGTATTTTGCTTGCTAGTAAAGGCTGGATTGTTCCTTCCTGGGATGTAAAACATGGTGGTGCTGGTCTTACATCGGATCATGCAGAGGTAATAAAATTAGAACTTGATGAAATAGGATTTGTTAATCCTCAGGAAAATAATGTCCGGGTTGCTTCTGCAGTTTATGAGTGGGGGACTGATTTGCAACGGGAAACAATTTGTCCTGAACTTTTGAAATCTTCTAATGGAATTTACAGATGGATGTTTGAGGGCGAAGTGGTTTCTGACCCATCTATAGTAGATATTAGAGGAAAGAAAGAAGGTGATGGATATATTTTATCTGGGGGTGGTTTGTTTATTGCGTCATTGGATAAAGCGAACTACATATGGGTACTTGCCGTTACAGAAGTTGATTTGCCACCTCATCGTTCTTTGACAGCGTTTCTTGTTCCAAGTAATTCTGAAGGAGTTAATTTTCATTCTTCCGATTCCATAATTGGCAATAATAGTAAAAAAGTTTTATTCGATGATGTTCAAGTTATTGATTCTCTGAGAATAGGATCACCTGGGGATGGATGGGCTGTTGTACAGAGTACTTTTGAAACTGAAAACGAAGCTGATCGATCTCTTGTTCGTCGAAAGGTGATGGTTTCTAATTTAGTTGATTATATTAAAACTAAGGTTAAAGGTAAGAAGAGTGCTTTTACCTACAAACAAATTAGACAAAAGGTTATAGATAGCTATATTGATAATAAGGTGTTAGAGTTACTCAAAATTCGTAATAAATGGATGCGATCTATTGATAAAGCTATTACATACGAGTCAGCTCAGTATGCGGTTATTTCGAAAGAGAAACATGCAAAATTAGCTGATACAGTTTTGGATACGATGGGTCCGTATTCACTTATTACAGATACTAAATGGGCACCTATGGAAGGGGAAGCAGAGGAATTCCAACGTGAAGCTCTGCCTGGCATGGGTCCAGATGGGGACTTGTATATTCAAGAACGATTAATGAGCAATCGTTTAGAGTTAAAAAATAACTTAGAAGACGAAGACTAAGTAATTTGGTAATATGAATCTACACCAAAGGAGGGATGGCTAGAATGGATTTAGGACTTTCGGAAATTCAAGAGGGAATAAGAAGTAGTGTGCGCGACTTACTGGATCAGGAATGGCCTTTAGCTCGTACAAGAGAACTTCAAGAAAATGACACAGGTTTTGATTCGGAATTATGGGGTAAAATGGCACAATTAGGTTGGCTTGGAATGGGTATTCCTGAAGCCTATGGTGGCGAAGGGCTTACACTTACTGATCTTGCCGTATTGCATGAAGAATTTGGAAGATCAGCAATGAATACTCCTCTTCATGGTTCGTCTGTGTTGTGTTCGCAAATAATACAACATGCAGGTAGCGAAGATCAAAAGAAAACATTTTTAAGTGGTATTGCTAAAGGGGACAGGATTTTTGCTTTAGCTTTTACCGAAGCTGATTATGGATGGGATTCTGGATCAATCACGATGAGGGGTGATGTATCTGGCGGAAGTGTAACTTTAAATGGTTCCAAGATGTTTATTCCATATGCTCATGTTGCTGATGATTTGATTGTAGCAGTGCGATCTGGTGGTGCTGGAGATGATGGCATTACCTTAGTTCACGTTCCTACAAGTGAAACTGGAGTTACAGTTAACCAACTTCCAGGTTTTACCGGGGATAGACCATGTGAAGTTGTTTTTGAAAATGTTAAGGTTTCAGATTCTTCGATTATTGGAGAAGCAAACAAAGGATGGCAACCCCTGCTTAAGGGAATAAATGAGTCGATCCCAGTCCTGGGTACATTTATGGCTGGTTGTTTAAGAGCTGGTGTTGATATGTCACAGGATTATGCCCAGAACCGTATCGCATTTGGTGTTCCAATCGGAACTTTTCAAAGAGTTCAAGATTGGATAATACTAGGAATTAACCATGCTGATGCTGCAAGGCTTAGTTCATATGAGGCGGTATGGGCAGTTGAAAATGATAAACCTGTTGCAACAGAGGCAGTTGCTTCTTGTAAAATAATTGCTAGCGAAGGATTTGTTGAAGGAATGGATGCTGCTCATCACGTGCATGGTGGTATCGGGGTGGTTTATAGTTATGGTTTGTACGCTTTCATGCGACAATCTCGAACTTTATATCACTACCTAGGTTCCCCAGAACATCACAGGGAAATATTGGCATCTGCATTAGAGATTAGCTAGAAAAAAGAACAAGAAAGAAAAACAACATAGTGTTAGTAGGTTGCATGGTAATT
>CEUZ01109164.1_pt1 | contig 22111 bp, 23 predicted proteins | sample 361511 | NCBI WGS metagenome assembly CEUZ01 (sample SAMEA2622822, study PRJEB7988) | marine metagenome | biome: marine biome (ENVO:00000447); feature: surface water layer (ENVO:00002042); material: "saline water (ENVO:00002010), including plankton (ENVO:xxxxxxxx)" | depth 5 m
ATTATTTTTTTTGCATAAGTTGCTATTAAATCGTCAGCTTCATAATTAGGTAATTCTATAGACGGTAAATTAAATGCTTCTACAGACTTTCTAATATAGTCAAATTGAGGAGCAAGATCTTCAGGTGCTTCGGATCTATTAGCTTTGTATTCGCTATAAATATCATTTCTAAAATTTTTTCTTGCAGAATCAAAGATTACAGCAAAATGTGTTGGTCTGTAACTCGATTGGTCAGACCTTGTCTCTTCTAACAATTTAAATAACATAGAACAAAATCCACTTACTGCCCCTGTAGGAAGTCCATCGCTCTTTCTCGATAATGGAGGTAGCGCATAATATGCTCTAAAAATATATCCCGAACCATCAATGAGGTAAAAATGATCAGTTTTGTTTATGGAGCTCATAAGCTAATATTAACCTATATTAATTAGTGTTAAGAAAATATAAAAGACAAATCATCATGAATAACAAAAATGCATTAAAGGTAGAAAAACTAACAAAAATTTATTCTAGGAAAAATTCAAATGAAATTAAAGCGTTGAATAATTTAAACTTAGAGGTGAAAGAGGGTGAAATTTTTGGTCTCTTAGGTCCTAACGGAGCAGGTAAAACTACCTTTCTTAATATACTTGCAGGAACAGTAATAAAGAATTCGGGAAGTGTTAATGTTTGGGGATATGATTTAGACAAAAACCCGCGGCAAGTAAGATCGTCTATTGGTATTGTTCCACAGGAAGTAAACTTGGATGCTTTTTTTAGTCCAAAAGATCTTTTAGAGCTACAAGCTGGCTTATACGGTATACCAAAAAAAGATAGAATAACTGATATAATTTTAAAATTAGTTTCTTTAGAAAAGCAAGCCAACTCATATGCTAGAAGTTTATCTGGTGGTATGAAAAGAAGATTACTAATTGCAAAGGCAATGGTACATAGACCTCCAATCTTAGTACTTGATGAACCCACTGCAGGTGTTGATGTAGAATTAAGACAAAATTTATGGAACAATGTAAAAATGCTTAACAAAGAAGGTGTTACAATAATACTAACAACACATGTTATGTACGAAGCTCAAGATATGTGCCACAGAATAGCAATCTTAAATAAAGGAAATTTGGTTACATTAGACACTACAAGTAATTTACTGGATAGAATTAAAACCAAAAAAATTACTTTTAAAGTTAAAGAAACAATAACAATCAATGAAAAAGATTTAAATGGTATGAAAATATCATATAGATCAAATAACGAAATAATTGTCTTGTACGAAAGAAAAAAACATAAAATTGATGAAATAATAAATAAGATAAAGAATACGGGAATGGAAATATATGATATTTCAACTGATGAAGGTGATTTAGAAGACGTATTTATTGATGTTACAAAAAGCTAGATAAAATTAAAAAAAGTAGTATTGTAATAATTATGGAAGCAATTAGAAAAATAGAAGTAAATAAAGTAGTAAAAGTTATTTTAATAGCATTGTTTGGAACTTTGCTATTAACGATTTCAGCAAAAATAAAAATTCCTTTTTATCCAGTCCCAATGACAATGCAAACTTTTGTAATTTTATTTTTAGGAATAACTTTGGGCCCTAAAATTGGTTTGCTTACGGTGAGCCTATATTTATTTGAAGGGATATTTGGTTTGCCTGTGTTTGCTGGAACTCCAGAAAAAGGTATTGGCTTTATATATTTCACTGGTCCTACAATGGGTTATTTAATTGGATTTTTAGTTGCAGTTTACTTTGCTGGTTTATTTAAATATGACAAAGGAATTGTAAACACTTTTTTAAAATTATTATTTTCTGTAAGTTTTATTTATATTTTAGGTTTAATTTGGTTGGGAATATTGATTGGATGGAACAAACCTATATTTAAACTTGGTGCTGAACCTTTTTTACTTGCTGAATTATTTAAAATTTTGTTGTTATCATTTTTAATGCCATTTTTATTAAAAACAAAAAAAAAATTTAAAATTACTTAGGCGATCTTTTAGATAAGATTCTTTGCAATGTTCTTCGGTGCATTTTTAATCTTCTAGCTGTCTCGGAAACATTTCTGTTACATAGTTCAAAAACTCTGTGAATATGCTCCCATTTAACTCTATCTGCCGACATAGGATTTTCTGGAGGGGCAGCCTTTGTTTCAGGAAGCGCTAAAAGTGCATCTTCAACATCATCAGCGTCTGCAGGCTTGGGTATATAGTCGATAGCTCCAGCTTTTACAGCTGCAACTGCTGTGGGAATGTTTCCATACCCTGTAAGCATAACAACCTTACTATCTTTTTTTAACTTTTGAATCTCTTTTACTACCTCAAGCCCATTCCCATCCCCTAAACGTAGATCAACTACTGCGAAGGCTGGAGGTGCATTTTTGGCCTTGTTTATCCCCTGTTTTACACTTTCTGCCTGCTCTACCTTAAACCCTTTTTTTTCCATTGCTCGAGCTAGTCTGTCTCTTAGAGGGTTATCATCATCAACTATAAGTAGCGATTTATCAGCAAAATCAGCGATTTTTTGTATGTTTTTTTTATCTTGTTCTGTTCTCATTTTTTAAATTTTATTCACATTACCATAAGTATACATCTTAAAAAAAATTTCAATAGGGTAAATTAATGCTTTACATTACTTGTCATTTCTATAAATACGAAACAATTAAGTTTTTTTTAATATTTTTTTAATATTTTATTAATAAAAAGGGGATTAATGAAATGCAAAAATTTAACTCGGTTGATGATCTGGTTCATAGTATCAGACCAGTAGATCCAGTTTATTGCATAAGACCTAATTCGATTAAATCAGCTTGCAGCTGGTTTAAAAGTAATTTTCCAGGAAAAATTCTTTACGCTGTAAAAACAAATCCAAATGAAAAAATAATTAAATATGTTGGTGAAAGTGGCATAGATCATTTTGATGTTGCTTCAATTAATGAAATTAAATTAATTAAAAAAATTTACCCAAAAGCTAAAGCTTTTTACATGAATACAATTAAAAGTCGTGAACACATAAAAGAAGCATACTTCAATTATAATATTCGTGATTTTGCTTTTGATACAAAAGATGAGTTTCAAAAAATCATTGAAGCAACAAATAATGCCAAAGATTTAGTTTTATATGTGAGAGTTTCAATTTCTAACGAACATGCAGAAATAGATTTGTCACAAAAATTTGGTGCACTTCCTAGCGAAGCTTTAGGTTTATTAAGACTAACAAAAGCCCATGCAAAAAAAGTTGGTTTAAGTTTTCATGTAGGATCACAATGTATGCATCCTATTTCTTATTCTAAGGGAATTAGGGAATTAGGAAATATAATTAAAAAAACTAAAATTGTTCCAGATTTTATAAATGTTGGTGGAGGATTTCCATCAATATATCCTGATCTGAACCCACAACCTTTAGAAAATTATATAAGCGAAATAAAAAAAGCTTTTAATAATTTAAAATTAGAAAAAAAACCAGAATTAATATGTGAACCGGGTAGAGCTTTGGTTGCTGAAAGTGGATCTTCAATAGTAAGGGTTGTTTTAAGGAAAAAACAAAAACTATATATAAATGACGGTACTTATGGAAGTTTGTTTGACGCCGGTGTACCTAGTTTAGTGCTTCCAACAAGAATGATTCCAAACGGAAGAATGACTTCTAAAAAATTAACTTCTTATAGTTTATATGGCCCAACATGTGACAGTATCGACTACATGAAGGGACCTTTTGTTTTACCAAATAATTTAAAAGAGGGAGATTATATTGAAATAGGTCAACTTGGTGCCTACTCATTAACGTTCAGAACTAAATTTAATGGATTTTATTCTGATCAAATTTTTGAAGTTAAAGATAAACCCATTATATCTATGTACGAAAAGGATAGCTCATCAAGTTATCTCGTTGCTTAAATGAATAACCCAAAAAATCCTAAGATGGGTCATAACAAAAAGACCTTTCTAGAAAAACCTGTTGAACACATCGATATTACATCTTTTGATTCTAGAAAAATTATAGATTCAATGGATAAAATGTCATTTACCTCACGTGATACAGCCAAGGCAACTGGAATTTTTAATGAAATGTTAGCTGATAAAAATTGTACTATTTTTTTAACTTTAGCTGGTTCAACTTCAGCGGCTGGCTGTATGAAAATATATTCTGATATGGTGAAATACAACATGGTTGATGTAATAGTAGCAACAGGCGCTTCAATTATTGATATGGATTTTTTTGAAGCTTTGGGTTTCAAACATTATCAAGGATCTCAATTTCAAGATGATGCTCAATTGAGAGAAAATTATATTGATCGTATATATGATACTTACATAGACGAAGAACAACTGCAGGCTTGTGATAAAATTATCTGTAATATAGCTGATGGTTTGGAACCAAAACCATATACATCAAGAGAATTTATAAAAGAAATAGGAAAATACCTAAAGACAAATGCTAAAAAAAAGGGATCATTAATAGAAACTGCTTATGACAATAATGTTCCAATATTTTGCCCTGCTTTCACTGATTCTAGTGCTGGATTTGGTTTGGTAATGCACCAGGAGAAAAACCCAAAAAAATGTATAACTATTGATTCAGTAAGAGAATTTAGAGAATTAACAGAAATAAAAATAAAATCAAAAGCCTCTGGAGTTTTTATGATTGGCGGGGGTGTTCCAAAAAACTTCGTGCAAGATACTGTCGTTTGTGCTGAACTTTTGGGTAAAAATGTAGATATGCATAAATATGCTGTTCAAATTACTGTGGCAGACACCAGAGATGGTGCTTGCAGTAGCTCTACACTTAAGGAGGCAAGTTCTTGGGGTAAAGTAGACACTTCAAAAGAGCAAATGGTTTTTGCTGAAGCTACGAGTGTTTTGCCTCTTATTGCAAGTGATGCTTATCACCGAAATTTTTGGAAAGAAAGACAAAGAAAACAGTTTTCAAACATATTTGGTTAAAAATTGAAATATCTTTCAAATAAAAAAGGGTTTCTCGGAATAGATAACAAAAGTAAAGTTAGAGAAAATGTCGTTGTAATTCCATTTGGTCTAGAAAAAACGGTAAGTTATGGAAGTGGCACAAAAAATGGTCCAAAAGAAATAATAAAAGCATCTCATCAAGTTGAATTATTTGACGAAGAATTAAACAAAGAACCTTATAAACATATAGGAATAAAAACTTTACGTCCTTTTGCTATAAAAAAAAATATGCAAGACGCTCTTAAACAATTAGCAAATATTAATGAAATATTATTAAACAAAAAAAAATTTCCACTAGTGTTAGGTGGAGAACATTCTTTAACGCCAGGATCGATTAGACCTTTTGTAAAAAAATATAAAGAGATATACTTATTGCATTTTGATGCTCACGCAGATCTTAGAGAAAGTTATAATGGAAATAAATACTCTCATGCATCAGCTATTAAAAGATGTTTAGATTATAAAAATGTAAAAGTAATTTCTTTTGGTATAAGAAATATTTCTTCTAATGAAGTAAATTTTTTAAAAAAAAATAAAAAAAGAATTCATATTTTTTGGGCCAAAGATAAAGCCAAATGGAATTTAAATAAATTCAAGAAAATTATTAAAAATAAAAAAGTTTATATAACTTTTGATGTCGATGGCTTGGATTCAAGTTTAATGCCTGCAACAGGAACGCCAGAACCAGGAGGTCTTTTTTGGGACGAAACAATAAAAATTATTAAAATAGCATCACAATATTCAAATATTGTGGGAGCAGACATAAATGAGCTTTCACCTATTAAAGGATTTGATTCGTACAATTTTCTGGCCGCAAAATTAGCATATAAAATAATTTCCTATTCTTTTGAATTTAAAAGAAAACCTATATAGCTAACAAATCTTTTGTTTGCCATTTAATAGTTACCAAAGCTCCATTTGTTTTTGGACATTTATCAAATAGAACGTTTGCTTTCATTCTTTCCAATAGAGTCTTACCAATAAAAGTTCCTAAACCTAAACCAGATTTTGAACTAATTATATTATTTTTAGAACGTATATAGGGTTCGCCTAACACATCTAAAATATCTTCAGAAAATCCAGGTCCATCATCACATACTTTTACTTCAGTTATTTTACTATTACTTTCTAAACTTATATCTACTAATGAATTGCTATACTTAACTGCATTACCTATAAAATTTCTCAATCCATAAGTAATTTCTAATGTTCTATCGATTTGAGGATTAAGTTCATTTTTTTCTACAATTAAAGATAATTTTTTTTCAGAAATTTCGCTAAACGATCTTACAATTTCACTCAATAATTCCTCTATTTTTACATTTGATAAAAAAGCATCATCTTTAAGCTGATCCTTAGAAAGTTTTTTTAAAATATCTGAACATCTTTTGGTTTGGGATAAAAGTAAATTGATGTCTTTTGCATATTTAGGATTTTTTCCAATTTCTTTTTCTAATTCCTTAGTAACAACAGTGATAGTGGATAAAGGAGTTCCCAAAGAATGTGCTGCTGCTGCTGCTTGTACTCCAATAGACTCTAATTCGTGTTCTTTTGCTAAAATTAATTCTAATTTATTCAAAGCTTCAGTTCTTTTTTTTGATTGAATATTAAACCTAACTCCAAAATAAGTTAAAAAAATTAATGTTATTACTATAGCTATTGGAAGAGAATATAAATATGTGTCTGGTACATGAAAATGTAACTCTCCATAGTGAGGTAAAGGTAAATTATAAATTGTTAAAATTACCAAAATTATTATTGTAGTAAGAGACAAATTTATTGTGCTTCTTAAAGTTAAAAAAGTTGAAGCTACGATTGATGGAACGATTAATAAAATTGAAAAGGGATTTGTTATACCGCCTGTTAAGTATAATAATAAAGATAGTTGGAAAAGATCGTAAAATAAATAAAAAGTTGAAGAAAAGTTGTTTAGTTGATTTTTTTTAAATTTAAATTGCAAATATATGTTAGTTAAAACACCAATAAAAATAATCAGAGTGCAGTAAAAAAAAGGGAGCTCAAACTGAAAAAAAAAATATACAATACTTATTGTAAGATACTGCCCCACCAAAGCTATCCATCTAAGAGTAACTAAGGTTTTCTTATCAAGTTGGACATTATCTTTTGATGTAAAAAATTCCGAAAATTTCATTCGGAAATTATATATCTAAATTTGAAACTTCCAAAGCACGATTAATTATAAAATCTTTTCTTGGTGCAACTTCATCTCCCATAAGAATTTGGATTATATCTTGATCTTTTTTTGATTTAGCTTTTGTAGTATTTGAATATTTAACCTGCAACAATGTACGTTTATCTGGATTTAAAGTTGTTTGCCACAGTTCTTCTGGGTTCATTTCTCCTAATCCTTTAAATCTTTGAATATTCAACTTACTTTTTTCTTTTTCTAAGAATTTATTAAATTCCTTATTATTTTTTTTAAGCTGATTTTTTGATTTTCCAGAAGTTTCAATTAAAAAATCTTCTAATTCTTTATCATTTTTTATGTAAAAACTCTTTGATCCTTTGGTAACTTTATACAAAGGAGGTTGGGCTAGATATAAATGATTTTTTTCGATGAGTTCATTAAATGGATGGTTATTAAATAATGTTAAAAGAAGAGTTCTAATATGAGAACCATCAACATCCGCATCTGTCATTATGATTATTTTTTCATATCTTAAATCTTCAATATTAAAATCCTTGGATCCTGTACCCAAAGCATTAATTAGTGTAACAATTTCATTGGAAGACATCATTTTTGAGAAGACTTTGGTTTCTAAATCTTTTCCATTGCCATTCCTATTTTTTTTGGCACTCACATCTACAAAAGTATTTAATATTTTTCCTCGTAATGGCAATACAGCTTGAAATTCTCTATTTCTTCCTTGTTTTGCTGATCCTCCTGCTGAATCACCCTCTACAATGAAAAGTTCTGTACCCTCTGCTTTACCAATTTGACAATCTGCTAATTTTCCTGGTAGCCCAGATAATTCCAAAGATCCTTTTCTTCTGACACCTTCTCTAGCTTTTCTTGCAACATCTCTTGCAACAGCAGCTTGAATTATTTTTGATAATACTATCTTTTTTATTCCAGGATTTTGATCTAACCAAGTTGATAACTTATCACTTATTATAGATTCAACTATAAATCTAACTTCTGAAGAAACAAGTTTATCTTTTGTTTGAGATGAAAATTTAGGATCAGGTATTTTAATTGACAAAACTCCAGTTAATCCTTCTCTGGTATCATCTCCTGTAAGTGTAATTTTGTTTTTCTTTAATAGGTTACCATCTACAGCATACTTATTAATAACTCTTGTAAGTGCACTTCTAAAACCTAGTAAATGTGTTCCGCCATCTTTTTGATGAATATTATTTGCAAATGGTAACATATCTTCCGAATAGCCAGCATTCCATTTTAAAGAACATTCCACCTCAACATTATCTTTTGTTCCCGAAATATAAATTGGTTTTTTAAATAAACTTAGATCATTTTTATTAACTAAGGCGGTTTTATTTTTATCTAAAAATTCAACAAATTCTTGAATACCTCCATCATATTTATTTTTGTATTCTTTTTCTTTTTTACTAGTTTTATCTAATAAAATTATACTTAACCCCTTGTTTAAAAAAGCAAGCTCCCTCATTCTTTTTTGTAAAGTTGATGAACTAAATTTTGTATCTGAAAAAACTTCTCTCGAAGGCAAAAAATTTATTAAAGTCCCTGTTTTGTTTGTTTTCCCCTTTGCTTTTAAAGGAGATAATGCTTTTCCATCTTTAAACTGAACTAAATATTCTTTTGATTCTCTAAATATTTTTAAAGTCAATTTTTCAGATAAAGCATTTACTACTGAAACTCCGACTCCATGAAGTCCGCCTGAAACTTTGTATGAATCATGATCAAACTTACCTCCTGCATGGAGTTGGGTCATAATTACCTCAGCCGCCGACTTTTTTTCGCCTTTATGAAGATCTACTGGAATTCCCCTTCCGTCGTCTTCTACAGTGACTGATTGATCGGAGTTAATTGTAACCTTAATATTTTTACAAAAACCAGCTAAAGCTTCATCTATAGAATTATCAACTACTTCGTAAACCATGTGGTGTAATCCTGTACCATCATCTGTATCTCCGATGTACATTCCAGGTCTTTTTCTTACTGCTTCCAGACCTTTAAGTACTTTTATAGACTCGGCGCTATAATTTGAATTTTTTTGTTGGCTTTTTTGATTCATATAAGAAAAATTTACAGTCTTATTTTAACATTTTTTTAGAGTTATTTAAATCTAAGCAAAAAACAGATCTCAAATTAGTGTTGATATTAAATGATTAATTAATGAAAAAAATAAATTAAAGTTAATTTCGTTTTTTTTCAAACAAACTAAATTTTCATAGGCATTACAACATGAAAACTGTTTTTATCTGACATGTCATTAATTAAAACTGGAGAGCCTGGGTCTTTTAGACTTAAAATTATGTCATCATTTTCTATTTGAGATGCTATATCAATTAAATAACGACTATTAAAACTGATATTCATATCAGATGAGTTAAAGTTTACTTTAATTTGATCTGTTCCTTCTCCACTAGTTGGACTATTAACCGAAAGTTGTAATAATTCTTTAGATATATTCATTTTTAAACCTTCTTTTCGATCTGCTGAAACAGTATTTACTTTTTCAATAGAATTTTTAAATTCATTAAGTTTAATTTTTAATGTTTTATCATTACCTTTGGGAACTACTTTATTATAGTCTGGAAATCTGCCATCGATGACCTTTGAGGTTAAAACTCCGCTTCCTATTTCAAATTTAATTTTTGATTTACTGTTAGAAATTTTAATTACATCTGTGTTCTGCTCTATTAGTGAAATAAGTTGAAATATAGTTTTCTTAGGTAAAATAATAGATTCAAAATCTGTATTGGGATCTATTTCTATACTACTAGAAGAAAGTCTATGGCTATCAGTAGCAACAGCTGACAAAAATACTTTATTTGCAACCTGAGTTTTGTGGAGGTAAATCCCATTCAAATAATGTCTAGTTTCATCATTTGAAATAGAAATTTTAGTTTTATTTAATAATTTTAATAACTTGTTTGAACTTATTTCAAAAGATTTTTGCTTAATATCATCAGTGGATAATGGAAAATTATCAGGAGATATACATAATAAATTAAATTTTGAATTACCCGATTTCAACTTTAGTTTACTAACATCTTGTAAAAAAAGTTCTACCATTGTGTTGGTTTCTAATTTTCTTAAAATATCATAAAGAATACTTGATGATGTTGTAGTTGAACCTTCATTCTTTATCTCATTTAAAGGTATATCTTCTGAATAAATTATATCTAAATCTGTTGCTGTTATTCTAACTTTTGAGTCTTTAACTTCTAATAAAATATTTGATAAAATTGGTAAAGTTGCTTTCTTTTCTATAATACCTTGCGCATGTCCTAAAGATTTTAAAAAAATATCCCTATTTATAGTAAATTGCATTTAATTTTCGAGAAGTTTTTTTCTAATTTCATTAATATTTTGTTTTATTTCATTATCCTTGATCATTAATCCCTCTATTTTTTTTACCGCATGAATGACTGTGGTGTGATCACGATTTGAAAATCTTCTTCCAATATCAGGTAGGGAATTTGAAGTAAGTTGTTTTGATAAATACATAGCTATTTGTCTTGGTCTTGCTAAAGATCTAGATCTTCTGGGTGATAGCATTTCTTGAATATTAAGATTGTAATGTAATGCAACTATTTTTTGAATTGCATCTACATCGATTAACTTTTTATCATAATTAATAAAATCCTTTAATATTCTTTTGCACTCATAAATATTAGGAGATTTTGTATTTGTTTTGCTAAAAGCCAAAATTCTATTTAAACCTCCAACCATTTCTCTTATGCTAGAAGTAACCTCTGATGCTAAAAAATTTAAAACTTCTTCACTTAGTTCATAAGTTTCATTAAAATTTTTTTCTATTTCTTCCATTTTTCTTTTTAGAATTTTTATTTTCAAACTTAAATCTGGAGGTTGAATATCTATTACCAAACCACCTGCCAATCTAGATTTAATTCTTTCTTGAATTCTATCAAGATTTGATGGTGGCCTATCTGATGAAATTACTATTTGAGAACCTTTTTCTATTAATGCATTAAATGTGTGAAAAAATTCTTCCTGCATCGCTTCTTTGCCTCTGACAAATTGAATATCATCTATGATGAATACATTAACTCTTCTAAAAAAGTCCTTAAATTTAACCATATCGTTACTTTTTATAGATCTAATAAAATGATACATAAACCTTTCAGCTGATATAAACATTACTTTTTTAGTTTGTTGAATTTCTAAACCAATTGCATTTAATAGATGAGTTTTACCCATTCCTACAGAACTATAAATAAACAAAGGGTTATAATGAGAGGAGGCTAAACAAACTTTTTTCGCTGCTGTAAAAGCCAGTTCATTACTTTCACCTACTACGAAATTATCAAAACTATTATTAGGATTAAACCTATTATAATTTAAAAGAGAATTTTCAATAAGTGATACTTGACCACTTTTTTCAATACTTTCTCTTTTAGCATTTTCCTCTTTTTCCTCAATTAAGAATTCTATTCTCTGAATACTTTTCTTAAACATTTTAATTATATCAAGCATTTTGTCTGCATATCTTGAAACTATCCAATCTCTAACAAATCGTGTTGGAGCTGATAAAATTATATAATGATTAAATTCTTTTTTAAGATTTACATTTTTAATCCAGCTTTCATATACATCATTTCCAAATGAAGTTTTAAAATTTAATTTAACAGCATTCCAATCTAAAATATTTTCTTCTTTCGCAATCGAAACGTTTAGTGCCTGTCTTGATAAATTTTCTGTCATAATGAAACTTAATAAAGATTGAATAGTTCTATTTTTTTTTTGTGTTAAATGCAATATTTATTAGTTTGATTTAAAAAAAAAATTAAAAATACAACCTAAAATTTTTTAATTATCAAAATATAAAATTAAAAAATTAAATTATAAGTAGCAAAAAAAAATCATTTAAAATATCAATTCAACTGTATGTACTAATAAACTAGATATTGTTTTTTTTATGAAAAAAAATTTTTATTTAGTTCTAATAAATAATTTTATTTTAGCTTTATCAACTATGGATTGACTTATTTTACAATTTTACGTTTAATTTTTTTCGAGATACGGGAAATTTTTCTAGAAGCAGTCTGTTTTTTAATTACTCCCGTCTTTGCAATTTTCATCAATTGAGAGTGGAATTCTGGAAGAAATTTGGTTGCTTCTTCCATTTTACCTGCAGCTATATAGCTATTCATTTTTCTAACTGCCGATTTGTATTTACTTTTTCTTATCCTATTAATTGAAGTTTGATCTTTTGTTCGCTTTACTCTTCTTATTGCAGACTTAGTGTTTGGCATAAAGTCGGAGTTTATATCGTTTTGCCTAATAACGGTCAATACCAATCTAAATTTGGCATTTATTACAGTAAAAAGATGATCTATTTGATATTTGAATTTTTTTTATTTTGCCTCTACACGAAATACGAGAACATTTTTTGTTTTCCTTGTCATATACATGAAAAAATTGTTGAAATTTACCACTTTTTCCTAAAACATTACTAAAATCTTTAATAGAAGAGCCTCCTTTAGAAATTGAAAGTTTTAAAATTTTTTTTATGTTTAATATTATTTTTAATATTTTTTTTGAGCTCAAATTATTACATTTTCTTAACGGGTGAATCTTGCTCATAAATAAAACTTCATTCACATAAATGTTACCAAGGCCGGCGATAAAAGTTTGGTCCATTAAAAGACTTTTAATGTTCTTTTTTCTATTTTTAGAAAAGTTCTTAAAATATTGCAGATTAAGTAGATTATCAAAAGGCTCTAAACCTAATTTCTTTAAGAATGGAATATTTTTTAATTCATGAATATTATATAATTTAAAAAAGCCAAATCTCCTAACATCATTATAAATTAAAACTAGACCATTATTTAACTTAAAATAAATGTGATTATGTTTTTCTATTGCATCTAATTCATAGTAAAAACTTGTTTTAAAAACTTTTTTATCTCGAATTCTCATTATTAATAATCTTCCACTCATGCCAAGATGGATTAATAATAATTTTTTTTCAAAATAAAAAATTAAATATTTTGATCTTCTGCTGATTGTTAATATTTTCTTTCCAACTAGTTGTTTAGAAAAGTTATTAGGTATTTTATACCGCAAACTATAATTTTTAATTTTAATATCCGTAATTTTTGCTTTATTTATAGTCTTCAACAAAGATCTTCTTACTATTTCTATTTCTGGAAGTTCTGGCATTTGTAAATTATATATATTGTGAAAAAACTTAACATATGATCTATTAATTTAAATGAAAACCTATCATAAAGATAATGAAAGACTTGTAACAAAGGTTTTTCAAGATGTATTTAGTAAGTATGATCTAATGAATGACTTAATGTCTTTTGGCGTTCATAGACTATGGAAAAAAAATTTTATAGATTGGTTAAATCCACAAAAAAATACAAAATTAATTGATGTTGCTACAGGAACGGGAGATATAGCAAAACTATTTCTTGAAAAAATAAATTATGAAGCCCAAGCATATTGTTTAGACGAAAATGAGGGTATGCTAAAAATAAATAAAAAAAAATTAAACAAAAATGCTAATATAAAATGGTTTTGTAATAATGCAGAAAAACTTCCCTTTAAAGATAATTATTTTGATTATTATACAATTAGTTTTGGAATTAGAAATGTTTCAAATATAAATAATTCACTTATGGAAGCATATCGAGTTTTAAAACCAGGTGGTAGATTTTTATGCTTAGAATTTTCAAAAGTTAAAAATCAAATTTTAAATAAATTTTATAAAAGTTACTCAAAATCTATACCAATAATTGGTAAAATTGTAGTGGGTAAGTCTGAACCATATGAATATTTAGTAAACAGTATAGAAGAATTTTATTCTCAAGATGAATTTTTAAATTTAATTAAAAAGAACAATTTTATTAATACCTCTTATAGAAACTTAAGTGGAGGTATTGTAGCCATTCATTCAGCTTGGAAAGTTTAAACATGATTAAAAAATTATTTATGCTATTTAAAATAGGAAGAAAATTATCAACTTCTGGAGCAATCTCATCTATTTATGAAATTTATAACCCTCCTATTTCAATCAAAATTCTTTTTTCTGTAATAGGTTTTAAAGTTGGTAGTAAAACATATTCTGAAAATAAGTCGCCAGGTAAAAAATTATGTAGTGCGCTTCAAGAAATGGGTACTACCTTTATAAAATTGGGTCAATTTTTAGCTACTAGACCAGATATAATAGGTGAAAATATTTCTAAAGAATTAGAAAAACTTCAGGACAGATTGCCTCCATTCGATACTTTTAAAGCCAAAAATATATTAAATGAAGAAATAGGAAAAGAAAATTTTGACAAAATTTTAGAACTTTCTGAACCTATTGCTGCTGCATCTATAGCTCAAGTTCATTTTGCGAAAATTAAAATTGGTGAGGAAAAAAAAGATGTAGCTATTAAAATTTTAAGACCAAATATAGAAAAAATATTTAATGAAGAATTAGATGCTTTAATGCTTCTTGCTTATATAATTCAAAGTATAGCTAAAAAGACAAAAAGATTGAAATTAATTGAAATTGTGCAGTTATTAAGAGAAATAACAAATATTGAAATGGATCTTAGATTTGAAGCTGCAGCTGCTAATGAACTTTATGAAAACACTAAAAACGATGTAGGATTTCAAGTCCCAAAAATATATTGGAGCCAAACCAGTAAAAAAGTTTTATGCTTAGAAAAAGTAAATGGAATTTCAATTCGTGAAATTGATAATTTAAAGGCCAAAAATATTGATATTAAAAAACTTTCCAGGGATATTATTCAGCATTTTTTAAGACATGCTGTAAGGGATGGTTTTTTCCATGCTGATATGCATCAAGGCAATTTATTTGTTTCAAACGATGGAAATATTGTTCCTGTTGATTTTGGAATTATGGGTCGCCTTGATAAATATAATAGAAAATATTTAGCAGAAATACTTTATGGATTCATAAAAAGAGATTACAAAAAAGTTGCTGAAGTACACTTCATAGCAGGTTTAGTTCCTAAAAATGTTTCAAAAGATGAGTTTGCGCTTGCTCTCAGATCTATAGGTGAACCAATTTTTGGGCAATCTGCAAAAAATATTTCTGGAGGTAAATTATTAAGTCAACTTTTTGAAATTACTGAAAAATTTAATATGCAAACACAAATACAATTACTTCTTTTACAAAAAACCATGGTGGTAGTAGAAGGGGTTGCTAGAAAACTAGACCCTGACACAAATATATGGAATATATCAAAACCAATTTTAGAAAATTGGTTATTAGAAACTAAAGATCCAATAAATAAAGCTGGGGAAATCATAGATGAAGCTTCCGAAGTATTAAAAAGATTACCTGAACTTCCTAAAATAATGGACAAAGCAAATGATGTTATGACTTTAATAGCTGAAGGTAAGTTTAATCCTAACACTCTTGCCTATAAAAGCTTAAAGGAAGAAGAATTAAAGCTTGAACTAATACGTAATAAGATATTAGGAGGAGTTTTAGTGCTTGTAATTTTTGTTCTCATAGTATTCAAATAATAATATATGGATAATTTTCTTAACAAAAAAAAGATTATTTTGATTATAGGCGGTGGAATTGCAGCTTATAAATCTCTGGATCTAATTCGTTTGTTAAAAAAAAATGGTTGTGAAATAAAAGTTGTTTTGACAAATTCAGGAAAAAAATTTGTTACACCTTTATCAATTACATCATTGTCACAAAATAAAGTATATGACGACATTTTTGATAGCGATAAAGAAGCTGAGATGGATCATATATCGCTATCTAGATGGTGTGATATAATTTTATTTGCTCCAATAACGGCAAATTCAATTGCTAAGCTTGCATATGGAAAAGCTGATGATCTAGCTTCTACTTTAATACTTGCTTCAAATAAACAAGTGGTTTTGGTTCCTTCAATGAATGTTAGAATGTGGCTTCATAAATCTACCCAAGAAAATATAAATAAATTATTAAGTTATGGATATTTAACTATAGGACCTGAAACTGGTGAAATGGCTTGTGGTGAGTATGGTGAAGGTAAAATGTCTCAAATTGATAAAATATATGAATTTTTAAGAAATTATTTTACTGATAGAAACTTGGTTAAAAATAAAAATTTAAAAGCACTTGTTACTGCCGGTCCAACAAAAGAGTATATAGATCCCGTTAGATTTATTTCTAATAATTCAAGTGGCAAACAAGGATATGAAATTGCAAGCTCTTTAGCTAAATTTGGAGTGAAAACAACATTGATATCTGGTCCATCAAATTTAAAAAAACCAGAGAATGTAAATTTGATAAAAGTGGAAACAGCTGACCAAATGTATATTGAAACAAAGAAAGCTTTACCTGTAGATATAGCTGTTTGTGCTGCCGCAGTATCTGATTTCAAACCTGAAGTATACGAAGAACAAAAAATAAAAAAAGACGAGTTTAAATTAAACTTTAAAAGAAATGCAGATATATTAGAGTTTTTATCAAAAAATAATCTACAAAGACCTAAATTAGTTGTTGGTTTTGCCGCGGAAACAAATGATCTAATAAAATTTGCTAAGGATAAAAAAAATAAAAAATACTGCGATTGGATTGTTGCAAATAATATTTCAGATCCAGGAATTGGATTTAATTCTGATTACAATGCTGTATCAATCATTTATGATAATAAAATTGAAAAAATTGAAAAAAATTTGAAGTCTTTTATCGCAAGTAAAATTGCAAAAAAAATAATTAATAATTTTATCTAATAACAAAAATGGTAAAAATATTAATTAAAAAGTTATATAAAAATATTAAATTACCATCTTATAAAACCTCCGGATCTTCTGGAATGGATTTGACTGCTAACATTAAAAAAAAAATACTTATTAATCCAAAAGCAACTGCTATAGTATCAACTGGTCTCTCAGTAGTAATTCCTAAAAATTATGAAATTCAAATAAGACCTAGGTCTGGTTTGGCAGCAAAAAATGGAATCACAGTTCTTAATACACCAGGGACTATAGATTCTGATTATAGGGGAGAAATAAAAATTATTTTAATAAATTTGAGTAAAAAAAAATTTGTAGTAAAATCAGGGGATAGAATTGCTCAAATGGTTTTATGCCCTGTAGCAAAAATTAAATTAAAAGAAGTAAAAAAACTTTCTAAAACAGTAAGAGGCAGAGGGGGATTTGGGTCAACAGGTAAATAATATTTAATGAGATTTACTAAAAAACAAATAGACAGATATTCAAGACAAATTATATTAAAAAAAATAGGAGTAATTGGTCAAAAAAAACTTTTTGGATCAAATGTATTAATAGTTGGTGCAGGAGGTCTTGGATCACCCGCTGCAATCTATCTAGCAGCTCTCGGTATAGGAAATATTGGAATTATAGATAAAGATATTGTTGAAAATTCAAATTTAAATAGGCAAATTATATTTTTAGATAAGGATATTAACAAAAAAAAATCTGTAATGGCTAAAAATAAATTAAAAAAATTTAACCCAAATCTAAAAATAAAATCATTTCATGAAAATTTATCAAAACAAAATATAAATAAAATCGCTAAAAATTACGATGTAATAGTAGATGGCAGTGATAATTTTAAAACTCGCTTTTTAATAAATGATTATTGTTTAAAAAATAAAAAGATTTTAGTTTCTGGTGCAATTAACAGATTTGATGGTCAAGTATATACTTTTAATTTTTTAAAGAAAAACTCTCCTTGCCTAAGATGTTTTATACCTGATATGCCAGCTAATGATAATGATAATTGTGAAACAGAGGGTATCTTAGGTACCTTAGGAGGTATCGTGGGTAGCATTCAAGCTAATGAAGTCGTTAAGGAGATTCTTAATATTGGAAATACTTTGTGTGGATATATTCTAATTATAGATGCCTTAAAACTCACATTTAGAAAAGTTAAATTAAATAAACGTAGCAATTGCTATTGTTATGAAAATACTAAATAAATTTATTTTTTATATATTAACCTTTTTTTTTATTTTTATTTCAAATACCTTTTCAAATGAAATAAGTAATTTTTTGTCATTAAAAAATGATAAAGTAAATTTAAGACAAGGACCATCTTTTGAATATCCAATAAAATTAACATATAAAAAAAAGTATCTCCCAGTTGTTGTTATTGATAGATCTGAAACCTGGCGACAAATAAGAGATCATGAAAATAATTTTGGTTGGATACATGTTTCTCAACTTTCTAAAAAGAAATCTGGAATTAATATAGTTAATAATTCTGTGGTGTACAAAAAATCTACAATTTTTTCAAAACCAATTGTTATTCTTGAAATGGGTAGATTAGTTTTAATAGATAAATGTAAGAACGATTGGTGCAAAATTAAAACTGGCGGATATAAAGGTTGGACTTTAAAAGAAACTTTATGGGGAAAACTTAATTAAAATCCTTAATTAAAGCTTTTCTCGTATCTTCAGACATTTTAGAATAGTGATTATAAAATTCATGATCTATGCCAATAGTAACACTATTACTAAAATCTTTAAACTTGACTATTTGTTGTTCAGTAAAATTAAAATGAACAAATTGAACAGAAGATGCTTTTCCTTCTGCTGAAGTTCTGTCAACATCGTGTTCTGGAACACATTTAATCTTTTCATCATTAATTTTTAAAAAAACTTTATTTTCTATTCCACCAATTTTATTTAAAAATTCAGCTCTACTTAAAGGATTATCAATTTCAAACATTAGCGTTGCAATTAATTCTTTGCCCTTTGGTATTAAAGGATTGTATGCTGATAGTTCATCATTTATTTGACTATCTCCACCTTTTTCAATAAAAAGCATTTCCTGAATTTGAGCCAACATTGTTTCATAACATTCAAAATAAAAAGTAGCGTAAGGACCTAATTGTACTCTGCGATGCTTTTTAAACTCTATTAAATTTTTTCTTAAATTTTTTCTATTAACTGAATATTGATCTAGAGAAATTAGATCTGATTTGGTTACTTCTTTTATATCCTTGCTCATTTAACTAGTGAGTTTATAGGCTTTCGCTAAAATTTCTATGGGATGTATCGCCTCATCATTAATTATATTTGTATCGTTCTCTAGTTGTTTTAAATGTTTTCCTGCTAATGGACAGTCAGAAGCTAAATATTTATTTTTTTTCTTTTCTATAAGTTTAGCGGTTGGTTTTCCAACTTTTTTTGCAATTTGATGTGTCTTTTTCATTACTCCAAATGTTCCTCCATGACCCGCACATCTTTCAACTAAATCAATTTTGACATTTGGTATAAGTTTAATCATATCTCTAGCCTTATTACCCATATTCTGGGCTCTAGCATGGCAAGCATGATGTATCGTAACACCCCCGTCAATCTCTGTAATACCCGATGCCAATCCTTCTTTTTTATGTATATCTATAAGATATTCATCAATATCCATGGTATTTTTTGAAAGTTTTTTTATATCTGGATCGTTAGGCAATAATAATGGCCATTCAAATTTTAACATTAGTCCGCAACTTGCTGTTAGTGTAATCACAGTATAACCTTTATCTATCCACGTTAAAAGTTCCTTAGAAATTTTTTTTGCTTGCACTGTTACTTTTTTAAGATCAGCTTGTTCTAGATATGGCATTCCACAACATCCTGCGTAAGAATGCTTTACATCAATACCATTTTTTTTTAAAACTTTTAATGCAGCTATTCCCGTATTTTTTTTATTAAAATTAACGTAACAAGTAGAGTAAATTACTGCTTTTCTGCCGTAAGCCGGGGCCGAAACATTAATTTGGTCTGAATTTTTTTGTGAATAATTTTCAAATGTTTCATTGTTATATTTAGGTAAAGTAACTTTTTTGTCGATTCCAATTAAAATTTGAATAAATAATCTTATTAATTTATTTTTTTTTGTTAATAACCAATTGATAATTTTATTAAATTTAATACCAATTTTCGAATTTCTATCAATATTAGCTAATTGAGTAGGAATTTTAGATAGTTGACCATGTTTTCTTTGATATGTTCGATAACGCAACATTAAATGGGGGAAATCTATATTAAATTCATGAGGCGGGACATAAGGACATTTAGTCATAAAACACATATCACATAAAGTGCATGAATCTACTATTGATCCAAAATTATCACTTGATACAGATTTTATATCCTCTTCTTTAGACTCATCAATCAGATCAAATAACTTTGGAAAACTGTCACATAAATTAAAACAACGCCTACAGCCATGACATACATCAAAAACTCTTCTCATTTCTCGGTCAAGTTTTTTTGGATCTAAAAAATCTGGACTATTAAATTCTACAGGATGTCTTTGTGGATTTTGATTGTTGCTTTCTTTAGTTTTATTCACTTGAATATTTTTTAAAGTGGGGAATTCCCCACTTTAAAATTTAAATTTTACAAAGAATCTAAAGTTTTTTGAAATTTGCCTGCATGCGATTTTTCAGCTTTTGCTAAAGTTTCAAACCAATCAGCAATTTCTTCAAAACCTTCTTCTCTAGCTGTTTTTGCCATTCCAGGATACATATCTGTATATTCATGAGTTTCTCCTGCAACAGCTGATGCTAAATTAGCCTTTGTTTCGCCAATAGGTTTTCCTGTTGCTGGGTCACCGACTTCTTCTAAAAATTCTAAATGACCATGAGCATGTCCAGTTTCACCTTCAGCTGTAGATCTAAAAACAGTAGCAACATCATTATATCCTTCAACATCTGCCTTTTGAGCAAAGTAGAGATATCTTCTATTTGCTTGGCTTTCGCCTGCAAAAGCTTCTTTCAAATTTGCTTCTGTCTTACTTCCTTTTAGTGCCATATTGTTCTCCTTGGTATTGTTTATAATCATTCTAAACTGTATGTCAACACTTTAGAATGATTTTTAACTAAACTTTTTTATAATTTTTTTTGCTTTTGATAATTATTCGCAATCCGAATTGTAACTTCAATATCTTTAATTCTCTTCCCTTTTGGAGCGGTAGGAAAATTTTCTAAGGATAAACTTTCTTTTTTAATATCTATTAGTTGAAAAGTATCTTCATCATAGAAGTGGTGGTGGTTTTCTGTATTTGTATCATAAAAAGTTTTTTTTCCTTTTAATGATATCTCTTTTATATAACCATTTTTTATAAATGCATGCACAGTATTGTACAAAGTTGCTAGAGAAATTTTTTTATTAATATTTTTTTTTGCAATTTTTTGAAGTTTTTCTATAGTAAAATGGAATGTTTCTTTTCTATCAAACAACAACTCACATATTGCAATTCTCTGTTCGGTAGGTCTTAAGCCTGAGGCTCTTAGTCTTTCTGCGTGAATTTTCACTTGGTTCATAATCTTTAAAAAATAGTGCTTTTATTATTTTTTTAATTTATAATCTTTCAACACTAAATATATGAAATAAATTGTGTTAATCAAGTATTAGTTTGTTTTATGATAAAAAAAAATAGCTTTAAATATGAGGAATTAATTGATTGTGCAAATGGCAAACTATTCGGGCCAGGAAATGCTAAGCTACCTGCTCCTCCTATGTTAATGTTTAATAGAATTACAAATATTGAAGAAAAAAAAGGGAAATTTAAAAAAGGTTTAATAGAGGCAGAACTAGATATAAATAATACAATGTGGTTTTTTGATTGTCATTTTAAAGAAGATCCCGTTATGCCCGGATGTCTTGGTCTTGATGCTATGTGGCAATTAGTAGGTTTTTACTTGGGGTGGATTGGTGAACCTGGAAAAGGAAGAGCCCTTGGAGTTAATAGTGTCAAATTTACAGGGGAAGTACTTAAAAATGTCAAAATCGCTAAATACAATGTTAACATGAAAAGAATTTTGAAAAAAGAAGGTGCTGTTGTAGGCTTAGCAGATGGTATTTTATTTGCTGACAATAAACCAATATATGAAGCAGAAAATTTAAAAGTTGGATTGTTTAAATCATGAAAAGAGTAGTAATAACTGGGATGGGTGTCGTTTCTTGTATAGGTAATAATCAAGAAGAAGTTTACCAATCTTTAATTAATTCAAAATCAGGAAT
>CEUZ01037294.1_pt1 | contig 22055 bp, 21 predicted proteins | sample 361511 | NCBI WGS metagenome assembly CEUZ01 (sample SAMEA2622822, study PRJEB7988) | marine metagenome | biome: marine biome (ENVO:00000447); feature: surface water layer (ENVO:00002042); material: "saline water (ENVO:00002010), including plankton (ENVO:xxxxxxxx)" | depth 5 m
AAGTCTTATGGATGTAAAGTAATAATCACTGAAATTGATCCTATTTGCGCATTACAAGCATCTATGGAAGGTTTCCCGGTCAAAAAAATTGAAGATACTTTAAGTGAAGGTAATATTTTTGTTACTGCTACAGGGAATAGAGATGTTATAACCTTAAAACATATGAAAAAAATGAATGATCAAGCAATCGTATGCAATATTGGTCATTTTGATAATGAAATTGAGATGGATGCATTAAATAAATCAAATGCAAAAAAAGAAGAAATCAAACCTCAGTATGATTGTTACACATTTCCAAATGGAAAACAAATTTTTGTTCTTTCAGAGGGTCGATTAGTAAATTTAGGATCTGCAACAGGTCATGCAAGTTTTGTAATGTCTACTTCTTTTTCAAACCAAGTATTAGCACAAATATTCTTAGCAAAAAATAGACCGGAGATTGGACTATATAAGATGCCAAAATATTTAGATGAAGAAGTAGCTAATCTACATCTAAAACATCTAAATGCTGATCTAACAAAGTTAACAAAAAAACAGGCTGATTATATTGATGTTGATATCAATGGGCCTTTTAAAAAAGACGATTACAGATATTAGAAATAGTAATAATAATTGTTTTAAAAATAATTTTAATATCTAAAGTAAAAGAATAATTTTCAATATAATATTTATCTAATTTTACTCTCTCAGTAATTTTCTTAATATCTGTACCTCCTCTATTTCCTTCAACTGCAGCGTACCCTGTAATTCCAGGTTTCAATTCAAATCTATCATTATAATTAGATATATTTTTTTCAAAAAATTCATCTTCATTTAAATCATGAGGTCTAGGCCCAACAATTGACATATCACCTATTAAAACATTAAAAAATTGAGGAATCTCATCCAGGTTAGTTTTTCTCATAAAATTTCCTAAATAAGTTATCTTTCTATCTTTTGGATTTAAATGATTTGACATAGATCTAAACTTAAAACATGTAAAAATTTTATTGTTTTTTCCTTTCCTTAATGCTCTATATAATATTGGAGATCCATCATTGATAAAAATTAAAGTTCCTAAAAAAAGATAGAGCCATAAAAAAATTATTATAAAAAGAAAGGAAAAGCTTATATCAAAAATTCTTTTTCTAATCATTTTATAAATTTGATAAATTTTTGAGAAATGTTGGAAAGATTAAAAGTTGTTTCTGCATATTTTCTTGCATTTACTGAAAGAGTATTGCGCAATTTAGAATCATTCAATATAACATCACAACATTTTAGAAATTGATTTGAATCGTCAGGATTACAAACCAATGCGGTATTATATTTTTTGGCAATCAATGCAGCTTGATTATCATCTTTTATTGATAGTATAATACCTCTTTTTGAACACATATAACTTAGAAATTTTGATGGAATTGCTGCATCAGCGACATCATTGCTAACAACACATATAAGACAGTCTGAAGATGCCATCATCTTACCAACATCACTAAATGGTTGAAATGGGAGTATATCAAGGTTATGTAATTTTTGTTTTTCCTTTTGTTTAATAAGCCATTTTGCACCTATAGATTCAGAAACAACCACAACTTTAACATTATCATTATTAGCATATTTTTTGGCCAAATCAACAAAAAATTCGGGACCATGCTTCATTCCCATGGTCCCAGTCCACATAAATGTAAATTTATCATGATATTGATTTTTTAAAGACCAATCATTTACTTTGTCTATAACAGGATAATCATCTAGTGTTGCCCAATTATGTATTAACTCAATTTTTGTATCTTTTACTCCCCACGATTTAAGAATATCTATATGACTATCCATCGTAATAATTGTTTTATAGGATAGTCGAGCAACTGTTTTCTCAAGAAAACCAAAATATGTATTTATAATTAGTCCTAAAATTTTGCTTTTTCTTTTAATAATATTTGAAGCAGTAAATGTAATCATATCTTGTAACCAAAAAACAAATTTAATTCTTCTAAATTTGCAATATAAAAAAATAATAAATTGAGCATCTAATGGAGTATTAGCAGACATGACTAATTCTGGATTAATTTTTCTGATTTTTTTTAAAAGTTTAAAACCATAAGTTAATTCTTGGAACCATCTTTTAACGAAAGAAGATTTATCAATAGTGGATGATAACTTTACAGAATCAATATTAAAAGTTTCTAAATCAGAATCATTTTTATCAGTTCTACCTTGCGGAGTAGTATTAGAACCGCTATATAAATGTGTAACATTATATTTTTTTGCCAATTCTCTAGATAAATCAATTTGAAAAGGATGGCCAGCATAATCATGAATTAATATTTTTTTCAAAGATAAATTCCTTATTACTATAATCGTTTATGTTTCATTTTCTGATATAGCTCTGCCTTTTAAATGCTCCCAGTCTTTTTCCTGTCTATCAACATTAATATTTCTTTCCCAAGAAGCTTTTAAAATATAAGATTTAACATCATTTGAACTAAACTGATTAATAAGTGATGCTAGGTCTTTTGGAAAACATGCACCTCCAAAACCATTTTTGCCATCTGGTCCAGGTACACCCCAATGTGAATTGCCTAACCTTTTATCCAGAATAGCAGCTTTAACTACCTCATCATAATCAACATCTAGCTTATCACAAAGTGTTTTCATTTCATTTGCAAATGAAACTTTAACAGCTAAAAATGAATTTGTAAAATATTTGACTGATTCTGCAATTTTTGCAGATGTTTTTATTATAGGAACACTTGGAAAAATTTTATCATAAAATGCTTCTAACTTTTCAGAATTGGATATTGATCCTCCAATTAAAATTCTATTTTGATTTTCAAAATCATCAATAAATGTAGCTTCTCTCAAAAATTCTGGATTAAAAACTATATCAACATTATTAAATTCTTTGATAAAATTATCAGTCGAACCAATAGAGATTGTTGATTTGATAACTACTAATTTTTTATTAATCTTATTTGATGAAGAAATATAATTAATTTCAGAAATTACTTCTTTAACTATTCTAATATCACAACTACCATCATTCTTCATTGGAGTAGGAAGACAGAGAAAAATAATTTCTGATTTATTGACCAATTTTTCTGTTGAACTAACACTGCAAGGTTTATTAATATCAAAAGTTTCAACCGTATGTACACTATTATTTTTTTTAAATACATGTTCTAGTGCAGTGCCAACATAACCTAAACCAATAATGCCTATATTCACTATTTTTTCTGCCTCAATTGATCTTCTATCCAATGATAAGTTTTTTTCAGTCCTTCATCAAGTGGGTCTGATGGTTTCCAATTTAATTTGTCAAAGATTAGTTCATTATTAGAATTTCTTCCTCTTATCCCTTGTGGACCGTCAATATTATTGATATATAAATTTTCTTTTTTTGATATTTTAATAACTTTTTCAGCTAATTCATTAATTGTGACCATTTCATCAGAACCAATATTAACAGGTCCTGTAAAATTTGAATTCACAAGCTTGTTAATACCTTCAATACATTCATCTATGTATAAAAAAGATCTTGTTTGTTTGCCGTCACCCCATACTTCGACAGCATCATTTGATTCTGCTACTTTTCTGCACATTGCAGCAGGTGCTTTTTCTTTACCATCATTCCAACTTCCTTCAGGACCAAAAATATTATGTAATCTTGCTATTCTAACTTCTAAATTATAATTACGTTTAAATGTCATATATAATCGTTCACTAAAAAGCTTTTCCCAACCATATTCACTATCTGGGTTAGCTGGGTATGCTTTATCTTCCTTGCAGTCTTCAACCCGATATACACATGCAGATGATGAGTAAAATACTTTTTCTGCATTTCTTTTAACACATTCAGAAACAATATTCAAATTAATTAATGCAGAATTATGAACAACATTTGCATCATTATCTCCAGTATGAATATAGCCCGCACCTCCCATGTCAGCTGCGAATTGATAAACTCGATTAAATACTATAGAATCATTATCGTTTAAAAAAGATTTTTCACAAACATTTTTTTCTTGCAAATCACCAATAATAAAATCATCAGCTTCAGTTTTGGCAAATTCAGGATATTTTAAATCTACTCCACGAACCCAATATCCTCTTTTTTTTAGATTTTTCACCATATGAGAGCCAATAAAACCTCCTGCGCCTAATACCAATGCTTTTTTCATTCTTTAGTTTTCCTTTTTGAAGATTTAAAGATTTTAAGATAAGAAGTTTTCAAGTAAAGATTCAAGCCTATCAATATCTTGATTAGTAATTAAATGATTATTACCGATAAAGAAACCATGAAAATGTAAATAATCAACTTTAGGGTTTCTATTTAATTTCAGGCTATAGTCTTTCAAAAAAGGTTGTCTCAATAGATTGCCACTACATAATGGCCTTGTTTCTACTCCATTGTCTTCAAGATAATTCTGAAGTTCTTTTTTCATTTCTTTGTCTTTTAATATGAAAGGTAAACAAAAACTACTATTACCTTCAAAATTTGGAATATCAAAAATATCTTGATATTGATTTAAAAAATTTTCAAACCAACTACATATCTCAATCCTTCTTTCAATCATCGAATCAAGCCTAGAGAGTTGAGATAAACCAATTACAGCACCAAATTCAGTATTTCTAAAATTATAACCATCTGTAACAAACATAAATCTTTTATCAATATCAGGGTATTTTTTAATATAGTTTTCAAAAACATCAGGTGAACATTCTCGAGCCATTCCGTGGCTTCTCTTTGCTCTCATTAATTCATATAATTCTTTATCATTTGTGCTGACAAATCCTCCTTCAATTGTCGTCATGTGATGACCAAAATATGAACTAAAAGTTGATCCTTCTGAAAAAGTTCCTATTTTCTGATTATCAATCTTTGCACCATGTGATTCACAACAATCTTCTAAATAGATAGCATTAGGAATTATTTTTTTAAAATCTTCTATGGGTGCAGGTATACCAAATAAATGGGTTACAAATACAACTTTTATATCATTGTGTTCTTTTGCAATTTCTTCTAAATGTTCCATATCAAAACCAAAATGATTTGGATCAACATCACAAAAAATTGGTTTCAATCCTAATTGAATTACAGGGCCAATATTAGTAACCCAAGTCATTGCAGGAACGAGGACTTTATCGCCTGGTTTCAAATTATATTTTGTTATTATAGCAGAAAGCAATAGAGAGTTTGCTGTGCTACCAGATGAAACAAATAATGAATGATTTACACCTAACCAATTGCTCCACTGTGATTCAAATTCTACAACTTTTGGCCCATTAGTATATCTATTACTATTTTGTATAAAATGAAGTAACTCCTTTTTATCTTCATCAGTAAAACAATCTTTCATCAATGGCCAAAACATTTATAATCCCTATCTATTTAATAAATTTCTGGATATCCAGTGTTTTTATATTTTTTGTCTGTGAAATTCATAATATTATAAACTTTAATTAGTTCATCAATACCTTGAGCAAGGTCTATGCTAACATTGAAACCTAAATTATCTAACTTATCATAAGAAACTTCATAATCTCTATTATCTTTATCATAATCATAATCATTATAATGAACATAGCAATCAGTTTTTTCTTTTATCAACTCACAAATATCTCTTTTAGAATAATTTAAATTGTTAGATCCGCAATTATATACTTCGTTTTTCATTTTATCATGATTTTCTATAGAAAATAAAAAACATTCTGCTATATCTTTTACATGTATGAATGTTCTCATAGCATGTGACTGATATATAACCAAAAAACCATCCTCCATTGCTTTATAGACTAAATCATTTACTAACAAATCCATTCTTAAGCGTGGAGACACTCCAAAAGCAGTTGCAAACCTGAAGGCTGTACTATTATTGCGATTCATCACTAAACGTTCTGCATCAGTTTTCGTAACTCCATATAATGTTGAAGGATTTAATGGAGTTTCTTCGGTACAAATTCCATCTACTTCTCCATAGTTAGAGCCCGTCGAACCAAAAAGAAGATATTGATCATCATTCATTAATTCTATTACATTTTTTGTACCAGATACATTGATATCTTTTGTTAATCTTTCATTCTTCAAACATGCGAAATATCCAACAATAGCAGCAAGATGAATAACTACATCTGATTTAGCAATTGCATTATTTAATGAGGGTTTATCCATGATATCACCTTTGATAAAGCTGAAATTTTCATTGGAAAAAAATGGAATAAGAATTTTGCTATCATACATTAAATTATCATAAATACAAACTTTGTATCCTTTTGATAGTAATAATTCAGTAATAACAGTTCCAAGATAGCCTGCTCCTCCAGTAATTAAAACATTTTTAGGCATTTTTATTTCCCTTTCCCCAAGTTTTTTCAAAAAATTTTATTATCGAATATACTGTTTTTTAGGTGAAATTCTAAATCATATCGCTCAAATAAATGTAATTCTCCACCAACTGAACAGTTAACAATATTCAAATGTTTTTTTTGATCAAAAAAATTTTTTACAAAATCAAAATTATAATTTAATGCATGGTAATTTGGTAGTTGCCATACAATACCTTTACCAAAATAGTTTTTATCAAAGTGATCTTCATCGCTTTTTTTTGACTTTATAGCCTTATCAGATGGTCCTGAATTTTTAAAATTATTATCAAATCCAATAAGTATAATTTCACTAAAGCCAAAATATAAAGCTAATTGGATAGCTACAAATGTTACTGAACCACTATACGCCATATATCCTTTTTCGATATTATCAAAATATTTTGACCCAAATGGTGTGGCAGTAATAAAGCTAACATTATCTTTATTTTTGATTTCTTTTTTAAACTTGTAATTAAAAAATTTTTTACAATTAGTTTTAAGCATTTCATCTGAAAATTGTTCTATAACATATCTATTAGTACTCACAAGAAAATCGGTTTCAAATCCTAATCGATCGAAGAGTAAATATATTCTATTTAAGCCAAAAGTATATTCATTTTTAAGCAAACTTAAATCTGTTTTATTTAAGCTTGGACCATTTCCAATTATCACACATCTCTTACCTTGAAACGAACCTTTTAAACCTTTATTTTTTTTTATAAAGTTTTGACTACCATATTTCTTATCCTTTTTCCATTTAAAATAAAGAGGTATTACTCGAACTTTTTCAACAATCAAGATTAATGGCAATGGTAGGCTATTTCTTATAAAAGCTTTGGAATTTATATAAAGATTTTTAAATGATTCCATAAACATTGCATGGTGCACTGTCAATTTTTTCAAAATTAAAAGGTGCTACTAATATATTTTTAATATTATTTGTATAATTTTCCAAATTCATATCTTCTATGATTAAAATCGGCTTTTCATTTCCCAAAAGTAACTGGTGAGCTTTTTTCCCCTCATCTTTATTAATTGGAGATGTTAATGAAATTATATCAAAACCAATAGTTCGCAAATTTACACACTCTTTAATTAAAAAACATACAAACTCTGATGTAAAAACTGGATAATCGTTAATATATTTTTTAGAATGACGATATTTACTAAAAAAAGTTCTAAATAATATAATATCAGCATTTTTATTGATCTCGCTTAAAATAGTTTTCGAACTAATTTCATTTTTTTTTGATAAATCAACATCTATAATCTGTGGATTATTAAATAACAAATCATTAATACTATAATCAGTTATCTTTTTTCCTGAATTAAAAAAATGATTAGGACAATCTATATGAGTACCTATATGATTATAAAAATGTACCTTGTATGAATTAGCTGTATTGCCATTCTTTATTTTTTCAAAGGGCTTTATAGATACTTTGTGTCTTCCACCATAAGATGGAGTATTTTCATTCATATTATAAGACAACTGGATAAACTTCATGACAAACTTTTGATTAAATGTGCAAGTTTAAAATCTTGTTCTGTATCAATATCAACAGATTCAAAAAAATCAGTTTCATAAATATAGGGTTTAGTTCCAATTCTATTTTTCTCTTTTAAAAAAGAGTCTTTTGAAAAAATATAAATACATGAATTTTCCATAAATAAAGGATCAATTTCTTGTGTGGGCTGAAGATTTTTGTAGTCATGATTAATCGAAGAAAAATCTTTATGATAGAATCTCTTTTTAAATGATGTGACAGAAAATAAAGAATCATATTTATCAATATTATTAAAAAAAACTTCAATAGAATTATCAATTGTCTGTATGCTTAAAAGAGGATTAGTTGAATGAGTCTGAATATAATATTCAAAGGAAGATTTCGATAAATCATAATCAATAATAGCATTTGCTTCATTTGTATTGATTTCATCTAACCATTGTGGACGTTTATGAATTTTTAAATCTAAATCAGAAGATTTATCAATAATTTTTTGTGAAGGGGTATTTAAAATAATTTGATCGATATATTTTGAATTTTTTAATGTTTCTAGTATTATACGAAATAATGGCTTTCCATGAAAATCTCTTAAGTTTTTATTAGTAACCCTTGACGAATATTCTCTAAGAAAAATTAGAGCTGCAATTTTCTTATCTTCATACACAATTTGATATATCCTTATTTACAACATCAATTTGTGTTTTAAATAGCAAAATATCAGTGCTATATCCAATAAAATTATACCCTGATTTTAACAATCCTTTTAGTTTTTTTGAATCAGGAAATGCCATATGGTAACCCATATCTTTTTTTGTTTTTAAACATAAAGATTCAAATTTTTCTATAGCATTTTTAAATTTTTTATTTTCAAAGTCTCCCGGTTTTCCTAAAGATGCACTTAAATCATAAGGCCCAATAATAAAACCGTTAATAGCATCATATTGCAAAAAATCGTGGAAATTGTCTATTGCATCGATATGTTCAATTTGAATAATTATTTTGGTATTTTCGTATGATTCCTTGATATAATCTTCTAATCTATCTCCATGTTCTTGTGCTCTAAACAATCCTGTACCTCTCGAACCTAATGGAGGATAATGAGCAGCATCAATAATATTGTCAATTTCATTTTTATTTTTCACCATAGGTAAGATGATACCATCAGCACCAAAATCTAACACTCTCTTTATATTTGATTGACTCAAGTCACTCATTCTTACAAAACATGATTTATTAGATGAACTTTTTAGATAAGATATAATATCAAAACACAAATCTAAGGTCATTGCTGAATGTTCTAAATCGATTGTAAACCAATCAAATTTTGAATTTTTTAAAATTTCAAGATTAATAGAATTATGAGAACAAATCCATGTACCTATACTTTTTTGTTTTTTCACGATTGATACTCCTCAAAATATTTTTGCAAATTTCCTTTTAGATTGCTATTAATTTCAATCATTGATTTTTTTAATAAACCAGGTTTTTCTATCAAGATACAAACTACATAATTTTCAATATTTTTTTTATCTTTAATTAAAGCATCATAAAAGGAATTAAAATCAAAAGAGTTAAAATTAAATTCAGGGAAATTTTTAGAAATTAATTGATGGTTCAATAAAAAATCAGATTTGCTCATTAATTTTTCTTTCATAGAAATATACATCGATATTCCCATCCCAATAGTTACTGCTTGACCATGATTTATTTGATAATTAGTCGCTGTTTCAATAGCATGACCAAAAGTGTGCCCAAATTGAAAATTGTTTCTAATCCCTGTATCAAATTCATCTATTTCGATAACATTTTTTTTAATTCTTAAAGATTCTTTTATGAAAGGAAGAATAGATTGTTTTTTTGTTACTAATTCATCATAATTAGCAAAAATTTCTTTTAAAAAAATACTATCTTCAAAATAGAAATAATGAGTCATTTCTCCTATACCGCTTTTAATCTCAACACTTGGTAGTGATTCTAAAAATTTAATATCAATAATTACTTTTTTAGGCGGATAGAAATTTCCAAGAACATTCTTGTATGATCGAAAATTAATTGATGTTTTGCTACCTATACAACTATCACATTGTGCAAGGAGTGTAGTAGGGATAAAATTCCATTCTATCCCTCTATAAATTATGGAAGCTGCGAAAGCAGTTAAATCTTGCAAAGTACCTCCACCTATTGCAATTAAAGTGTAATCTTTTTTTATCTTTTTTTTAAGTAATTCATTTAATATTGTGGTTGAATATTCAAAACTTTTTGATTTTTCAGATGAGTCAATTACTAAAATATTTTTTTCGAGAAAACTTGTAAATGATGATTGGAAAGATTTATAGATAGTTTTATCTATCACTAAAATTGTTTTTGCATGATCAGTATTATCTAAAAACTCTTTATGGCTACTAAAATCAACCAAGTAATTTCCAAAGGTTGATTTTACTTCAAAACATTCATTAGACAATTGAAAATCCCCCATCAATCATAATATTTTGACCTGTTATATATGTATTTTTTTCGCTAGCTAGAAACAAGATAATTGATGCTATCTCTTCTGGATCTCCAAATCTTCCAATTGGAACAGATTTAGATAAATCATTCATTTCTTTTTTAGATAAAATTTTTCTTGTCAGGTCTGTATTAATAAATCCAGGTGATACCGTATTAGTTAAAATACCTTTTTTCGATAATTCCGCTGCAAGAGCAACTGTAAGACCATGTAATCCAAATTTTGACATTGAATAAAGAGATCTTTTTTCTTTAGATAGTTTACCAAAAATAGATGAAATATTGATTATTCTTCCAAAATTATTATTAAGCATTTTATGTACTATTAATTTGGAAATCTGATAAGGTGCATAAAGATTAACAGAGTGGATATTATGATAATCTTTATCTTTTGTTTCGATAAAATTATCTATTTTGTTAATGCCTGCATTGTTAATCAGAACATCAATTGTTTTGTATTGATCTAATTGACTAGATAAATCTTTTATAAAATTTTTATCAGTAAAATCACACTTAACTGCAACAAAATCAGCATTGTTTTTTAAATTAATATCATTAATTCTTTTTGAATTAGTTCCAAGAACTATCACTTTGGCTCCGTGACTATAAAAAGCATTTGCTATATGTTGGCCTATTCCTTTTGTGCCACCAGTGATTAAAACGTTTTTACCTTTAAATTCCATTCTCTTAAATTTCATTTAATAAATTTTGAACAGCTTGCATTTCCATTTCTTCTCTGCATATTTTTGTATATGTTGAAATATGTGGAGTAAGAATTGCATTATCAAGTGTTATTAAATCTCCTTTATATGGTTCTTCTCTAAAAACATCAATCCAACACGATGATACTTTTTTACTTTTTAGGTTTTGAAACAGAGCTAATTCATTTATATGATATCCTCTACTGCTATTTAAAATAATAACATTATCTTTCATTAATTTAAACTCTGCATCTCCTAGCAATTCTGATTTTGAACTTGAATGAATGCTTATAATATCAGCTTGAAGTAATCCTTCTTTAAACTCAATTTTTTTGAAAATATTATCTATATTTTTACTTTCAATATATGGATCGTAATAGCAAACTTTAGATCCAAAAAAACTAAAATATTTTCCTACTTTTTGGCCAATTCTTCCAAATCCTATTATAAATACATTTCTATTTTTCAAACTATTACTTACTGATTTATTCCAATGTTCCATGTGTAAATCTTTATTATAATTAATTAAATTTCTAGATAAAGATAAAGCAGCAGTAATAGTCATTTCAGATACTGCATCAGTTGGGGGATCTGGAGTGTTAAGTACTTTGATATTATTATCACTAGTATATTTTAAATCGATATTATCTAAACCAATTCCTACCCTAGAAATAACTCGAAGATTTGGTAAATGAGAAAGAATATTACTACTTAAATCCTCTAAACCTGCGATTGAATATTGAGTATTATCATAAAAATTTACTACATCAGAACTGGGAATTTTTTTACCAGTATTATTGATAACAATATCATCAAAATATTGTTTTAATTCTTCCAAAGGCTTAGAACTAACTTGACCAAAGCTAGATGGAGTAATAACTACTTTTCTTTTCATCCTTAACTCGCACTATATTCTGCTTTTCCAATAATTGAATCACATACGGATAAAAGCCAAATTTGGTGTATCATTTCTATAATATTATAAGCTTTACTATCAACCCAAAAATTAATATCTCCAATAGCTTTTAAAGGATTATTGATATCAAAACCAGTGAATGTAACAACACTAATTTGATTTTTTCTAGCATAATTTGCAGCATTAACCATATTTTGAGATTTTCCACTTGAACTGATTAGAATTACCATATCTCCATCTTTAGCATACATCTCCAATGTTTTAGCAACCCATTGATTAAACCCATAATCATTGGCTAGGCATGTAATATGATCATATTCGTTGAAAGTCATTATATTGGTTTTCGCATTTTTTGAAAAATCAACCGCAACATGGCTCGCTATTGCAGCACTACCTCCATTGCCAAAAATAAAAATGGAATTTTCTTTTGCTTTCTCCTGTATTTGTTTTTTAAGATCTATTAATTGATTTATTATTTCATCATTTAATGATAAGCCATCATAAAGTTTAAAATAATCTTTAAACCATTTACTTTCCATCTTCATATATCCTTTCAATTAAATCTAAAATCTTAAATGCATCATTTGAATTACACATTTTTGGTTTTTGTTTATTATTAATACAATCAAGAAAATATAATAATTCTGTTTCCCAAAAATTATCATTAAAACTAATTTTTTCTTCATCTTTCCATGTGGCTGCAGGTGGAGTGGATCTTTTTTGTGCAATCGATAAGGTTTCTTCTCCATATGTACCACTACTTGTATTAAGTCCATTGATGACTAGATAACCTGATTCTAGAAAAATTTCTAATGAAAAAAGATGTCTCCACTGTGTCATTGTTGAATGTAATGAAGCTGAAATATCGTCTTGAGAATTTCTCAAAAGTGCAAAAACATTATCTTCGATATCAGAATTCCAGTAAGAATTGGAAACTAAAGATTTAACAATATCAAAATTATCACAAAAATATAAAAATAAATCAAGCATGTGAATTCCTTGATCCATTAAAATTCCTCCACCAGATTTATTTAAATCTGATCTCCAATTGTTCAAAAAAGATTTATCTACGCTTTTTCCATACCTTCCTCGAATCCATAATATATCTCCATATTTTTTTTCAGAAATAATTTTTTTACAAGCAACAATACTTTGGTGGTGGCGGTGGTTAAATCCATACATTAGAATTGATGATGATTCTTTTTCATAAGATTGAATTTCAAGGACATCTTTTGATTTTAGAGCCGGAGGCTTTTCACAAAAAACATGTTTATTGTTTTTAATACATTCTATCGTTAAGTCTTTATTTAAATAATTTGGGGTACAAATAAAAATAACATCAATATTTTCATTTTCAATTATTTCTTGTTCTGAACTAGCCAAAAGTGAATTGCTAACTATATTTTTATTATTCGGATCATAAATTTTGACAACATTAAATCTATCGATTAAATCACAAGTTTCATGTCTAATTTGACCCATAATACCATAACCAATTATTCCACAATTAATCATATCGATGAATACTCCCTTTTGCAACTTTCATAAGATAAAAAATTCTTCTAAATATATATCTTAAATATGAAGGCATTGATAAAAACAATTTAGAAGTTTTAGTAGTAACAGAGAAAGCTTTAGATTCTAAAGAGAGTTCCAAAATATTATTTGAAAGATAAAGTCTTTTCATCCATTCAACATCCTCAGCTTCAGTCCAAGCAATTTTTTCTTCTAACATATTTTCATAAAAAATTTCTTTTTTTGCAATCAAACAAGCTCCATCAGCACATGGAATAGCATTTTTCATAAAAGATAGATATCTATATCTATTATAATCTTTAAGAGTTGGAGCAGAAGTAATATATTCAAAACTTTTATTCCATTGATAAAATATTAAATCATTATCTGGTACAATAAAATCTTTGTTTTTATAAAATATTTTTGGAACAATAACATCAAAGTGATTTGGCATATTGTATAAACAATCTTTATCTAAAAAAATTCTCGAATGCAATACACAACAATTACTATATTGCATTTGTCTTATTAAATGGTTTTTTTTCTTATTTATTAGAAATCTGTTATTATTTTTCTCATTGTAATCAACATACTTTATACTAAAATTTTCAAACTTTTTTCTTTCTATAGATGGTCCACAAACTAAAACTTCTAATTTTGCTTCTTTTTTCAGTGTTAGATTTTGAAGAACATTAATTGAATCAACTACTTGATTAAATTCTTCGGAAGATCCAGAAAACATAACTCCTATAGACCAATTATTATCAAATGGAATATTCTCTTTTATAATCTCAATTTCTTGATTTTTTTTATCAATACTAACTTCCATATCAAAATTTCTCATAATTGATATAACTTTGTGTATTAATAATTTAAAATCATAGGAATGAGGAATTAGTTTATTTTTATAGTGCTTATTTGAATTTTTTATTAATACAATTCCATTATCTTTTACAGACCATAAAGCAAATTTGATTGCATAGTTTATCAGTCCTGAGTACTTAAAATTTTTAGTATAAATAATTACTTTATCTAGATTCTCTTTTTTTCGAATCTGATAAAGATCTTTAATATATTTTAATTCCATAAAAGCCTTTTAAAATTTAAAAAATATATGAATGCAGTTAATAAATAGACTAATGAAATATTAATCAATATGATTTCCATATTAAGTGACACCAATGCACCATAGAAAAGAGAAATTAAGATTAGCAAGTTTGAAAATACATTAATTTTTAAACAAGTTTTGAAATTATTGCCAATTGAAAACAAATAAGTTCCAGCAATATGATGAAAACAATTAGAAAAAATTGCAATTATTAAAGCAATTTTAAGGAACGAATTAAAATAATTTTCTCCTACCCAAATAGTAAAAATTAAATTATCATAAAAGATAAATGGCAAAATAGTTAGCATAGAAATTGGGATACTATAAAAAAGTGTACGAATAACAGTTTTTCTAAATTTTATAATATTTTTATTATGAAAATAATCTGATGCTAAATGAATTGATATATCAGCTGGTATTCTAGCAAACAAGACTATTGAAAGATAAATTTTATTAAAAAGACTGTATTTTACTATATCTCCATCTGAAAATTCCAAAGAAGAAAAATATATAAATCCATAATTATAGTAAAAAACTTCTAAAACAGTTATAAAAAAGAAGAATAGAGCATTAGATTGGATTTTTTTAAACCAAAAATGATGTGATGTATAATCAATAAGATTTGAAAAATTAATTTGAAAAATTTGATTTAATTTATATACAAAAAACAGTGTTAAAAAAATATTCAAACAGATTAAAGATATAGAGAAATAAATTATTCCATTGGGAAGTAAAAAAAATGATAATGCAAATAAATTAAATAAACGTTTTAAAAAAAGAATTTTTTCAAAAAAAACATACCTATCAATTGCTTGAAAAATATGTCGAAAATTATTTGTTGCAATGTTGGTTGAAAGCCCGATAGCAAAAAATATAAAACTGTACATATTAATATCGGGTTTTAAAAAATTAAAAACAAAAAATGCAAATATTGATGATACTAAGATTGTTAAAATAGATACCAAGATATAGAAAATAATAGAAAAAGAGATTGAAGATTTTAATTTATTATTCTTCTTGATGAAATATTCTCTCATAATGGTATAAAGAGGTTTACCAAAACCAGCATCTAGAAATGCAAGATATGAAAGCAAACCAGAAGTAAGCAAAAGGGCTGCAAAAGTTGTTTGGTTGAATATTCTTGAAAAGATTGCAGGATTTAAAAATCCAATAACAAAAGATAAGATAATTATTAATAACTTATAAGATACAAAACTTGGAATTTTATTTTCTTTAAACATTATACTAAAAATATCTCTAAAAGATATACCTCAATTTTGGCTCTGAAAAATTCTATAGTCTAATGTTTAATGTTATATGAATCATTGATAAATTTACTTGCCAACAATATTGGAGTTAGATATTGTTGTTCTTTTTTATGTAATCTAAATGGTATCATTCTTATAAAATGCAATCCCATATAAAATAGAGCCTTTTTAAATACTTTGTCTCTATCTTCATCCAAAATCTCACTCCAACAATCTAAACACAAATCCAATAATTCATTATTTACATCAAAATCAATATCTACCTCATAGTGATCTTCGGACTTTATTCTTAAAAAATCTTTAGTTTCATTCGCCCAAGATTCATATTTACCCATTAAAGATTGAAACATTTTTCCCAAATCCAATTCAACTGCATCAATAACATTGCCACCATCCATATCTATTAATTTAACATCATCTTTAGATCTATAAAGTATATTTTCAAATGTTAAATCACCATGTATCATGGATAACCCCGTAGGTGAATAAATTTCCATAACGGATTTATTATTTACTATTTTATTCAATATAGAAAATAATCCATTTAATCTCTGGCCGTTAAGGTATAAAATATCTGCATTTATAATATCTTTTAATTTTGATGGGAAATTTTCAAATTTAGAATATATTTTATTAGATAAATGTTCCATTAACCATCTACTACCATCTGTATATTGTACAGTTCTATTATTATAAAAAGCTTTTTGTAATTTAGGAAATAATACTTTCAATGAATCTAATCGATTTTGTAATTGATAATTGGATAATAACTGATGACCATCTAAATATTCCATATCATAAAAATATTCATAAGAATTTTCATCTTCTGCATATACCTTCGGAAATAAAGTTGAATCTAAATAATTCATTTTATTTAATTCTTGGTATTGTTTTTTTAATTTTAAATATCCTAAACTTGAATCTATTTTTTTTGATACAATCTTTCTAATAAATAACTTATCATTTTTTTTAATTAAAAATGTATCTGCCATAGATCCACCTTTAAATCTTGAAATAATTTCAATATCTATTAAATTCAAATTTATCGTTTCCAATCCAGTATTTCTTTCAATTTCATGTGCAATTGCCATTTGATTCATTGGAAAACTTGGTTTTCTATCATTTATTAAGTGTCTTTCGTTTGATGGTAAATTCATTATAATCTGGTCATAAACAATTCCTTTATTTAACAACAATTTCTTTAAATTTTCTCTTTGTTCTTCTGGTCTTGCTGAAGTTAAAATAATTCTATAACCACTATTTTTCCAATTAGCTAATTTTTCATAACCTTTAAGTGTTTTCTTTTTATCAATATTATCATAATTAGGTTTATCTTCATGTTCAATAATAGTTCCATCTATATCACAAAATATCGTACCGCCTTTTGTTAAATTTCTCTTATCTATAGCGGTTTCTAACCTTGTTGGATCACCAAAAAACTCAGCATCAATTAATTCAACAGAAAGGATTGACCTTTTATCTTCTATATATTCTGAAATAATATCAGAGATGTAAGTATGATTATCATTGATAGAAGGTAATTTTTTAAAATAAATACATCCTATAACTCCCATAAAACGACCATTTGTATCTGGTAATGACTTTTCTGTAATACCAGTAATGATATCATTGTCCACAGATACGACACTCCAAGATTTTATATCTTCGCCCTCTAATTCCCAAGTTGGAACAATACAATCATATTCAGACATTTTTATCTTATCAAAAAATGAATCTAAATCTAACCAATGATCACAATCACAAATAATACAACCATCATCAATGATTCCTGAAACTGATTTCATCAATGTTTCTGCAGGTCCTTCTGTCTTCTTATCTAATACAATTGTTTCAATATTAATATCAGAAAATAATTCATTTAACTTATTAGAAACATTATGTTGCTTTTCTTGTTCTTTCAAATAAACAAAAATAATTTTATCTATGTCATCTAAATGATTTTTAAAACTTCCCACTGCTCTTTCTATGAAAGTTTCATTTTCTATTTTTAAAAATGGCTTAAACTCATAATCAAAGCGACTGCCTTGTCCAGCCATTGGTATTATTACAGTAACTTTCAAATTTTATATCCTGATTTTGTTGCATCATTATAAAACATGAGAACAGTTTCACGAGAAAATTCATGTAAATCTTTATTTTTGAATTTAAGTTTTGATAACTGACTTGGAGTGGCTGTAATTATATCACACCCCATCTCGTTAGCCTGATATAGATTAAATATTTCTCTTGGACTAGCCCACAATAATTTGATATTCTTTGAATGTGCTTTTATTAATTGTAATGATTCTTTCATTATTGGTAAAGGATCTCTGCCTGTATCAGCAACCCTGCCAGCAAAAACAGATATGATATGTGGAAGATTTCCAGACATACTTTCCAATATACCCCTAACTTGTTCAGTAGTAAAAACAGCAGTTACATTTAACCTTATATTCTGTTCATCCAATTCTTTAATAATTCTATAAGACATCTCACCTTTTGTATTCATAACTGGTATCTTCACAAAAACATTATCTCCTAAAGAACTTAAAATTTTTGCCTGTTCTACCATTTTATCCAGATCATCTGTGAAAACTTCAAAGGAAATAGGAAGATCTTTTACCAAATCTAAAGCATCTGATGCAAATTTCATATAATCTGTAACTCCAGCCCTTTCCATTAATGTTGGATTAGTAGTAAATCCTGCCACATAACCTTCCTGATTAATATTAGACATATCATTTAAATCAGCACCATCGGCATAAATGTCTATATTAATATCTTTTAATAATTCTTTATAATCTATCATAATTCTCTCCTGAAATTAATTATTTACAATATTTTTTTTTGAATATACTATTCTTTAAATGAAATTCTAAATCATATCTTTCAAATGTTCCCAAGTTGCCGCTAACTGAACAATTGATAATATTTAATTTTATATTCTCGCTTGATTTAAAATTTATTTTTTAACAATAAGCTACAAGTAACAAAAAAATAAGTCCAAGTATTCAATCCAGTTAATTTACCATGAGTAAAGCCCAGTATAGCAAAAACTAAAATTATAAAAATCCAATTTTGGACACCAAATGACTTAATAAGATTCATGGTTAAAAAAATAATTATAAAAGTACCTAACAACCCAAAGTAAATCAGATATTGTAATGTAGCGGCATGATTTTTATCTAGAAGTTCTTTCATAGATCGTGGTTTGAAATTAGGATCTAATTCTTGAAATTTTTCAATTACAATGTTTTCTATAGCTTCTTTTCCTGCAATACCAACTCCAAATAATGGAAATTCGCTTAAAACTTCTAATGTAACAAAAGTAGGTATAATTAATCTTGCATCTAAAGAACTATCATTGCCAAAATTGGCAAGGTTAATTCTTTCATTTAAAACTTGAATGCTACTAACAATTAAAACCAAGAAAAGAAAAAAAGTTGCAACTGCAGGAATCAGATTAATTTTTTTTATCGATACTCTCTCAAGGGTAAAAACTATCAAAAAATGTATAGGAATTAAAAATAAGATTAGCGGACTTCTTATAATCAAGAATGCAATGATTAATAATAACAAAAAAATTATATTCTTATTTCTTGATGATGTAGATAATCTCCAAAAAAGTAAACACATTGATACAAATTTTCCTAAATGAGAAGCTTCTGAAGTAAAAAATTTTGGTCTATAAAAAGCATATAACGATTCATCTCTCATTATCTTTTCATCATAACCTGCATAATACCCGTCTGGAAAAAGAGGTTGCATAATTTGATCTAAAATAAATTTAAAGGGAGTTAATATCTCGATAATCGCACCAAAAATTAAAATAGAAAAAAGAGCTAGAAAAAAATTGGAAAGAAGTTTTAAATCATATTTTTCAAGCTCAAAAAAAATTGCAACAGCAATAATTAATGAAGTAAACATTTGAACAAAACCTAAAAATCGTTCTTGTAATAGAAGACTGTCAAATTTATTTGGACCAAAAAAAACTGACAGGAAAAAAAATAAAATGATTAAATAAAAATATTTAAGATTTGATTTAAAATATTTTGGTAAATGTGTTATAACAAAAAAAAATCCGATGAAGAATGAAATAACAACTGGTACTAGAAGTTGATCTCCTGAAAATAATCTTATCTCTGTTAAAAGCCCAAAGGTGTATATAATCAATAAAAGATTTCTAATAATCATATGGTCTATTAAGAGTTCTATAAATCATCATAGAGATCGAAAATATAAAACCAAAAAGCAACCCGCTTATTAAATATAATGTTCGTTTTGGCGAAGATTTTTTTGGAGCAATACTTGGATGATCTAAAATACCAACAACAGGAGATATTTTAACTTTGTTCAGTTGAGCAATCTCAATTTGTTGGAGTAAAGTAATCATAATACTTTCTTTAAAAAGTAAAATTTGTTTTAAATCTTGGTATTGTCTATTGAGGGATGGCGATTGAAGATAATCTTTATTTGCTTCAAGAAAGAGAATAAGATTATTTTTAGAATCTTCAAGCTCTAAATCAACTAAATCTATTCTTTGATTTAAATATTGTATTTCTTTATCAGCAAGCGTAAAAATATTTGACGAAGAAAAATCTAATATAAAATTATTGATATAATTTAAAATCTCAACGGATAGTTCTCTATTCTCCATTGATAATGTAATTGTCACTAATCCAGTTTTTAAATTTTCATTAATTTTAATTCGTTTACTAAATTCTTCTAATGCTACAGCTTCAACTTTTCTATTTTTTAAATTAGATTTATTTTCATTATTGGAAAAGAGATTGGATAAAAAGCCAGGTTTATCTAGTTCCCAAAATTTCATTAGATTTTCATTCTTAGTATGTTCCCAATTATTATTAACTATTTTTTTAGACAAATTTTCTGAGAGTATGATATCTTTAATATCAATTTGTAGTCGTTCATTTAATGTATTATCAGATCCTCCAAGAATGCTACCAATATCCCCAGATAGTAGAGAAATATTATTTTCATTGATTTTGAAAATCGAAATAGTGGAGGTATATAAAGGAGTTTGCAAATATGATATAAATGTCAAAATAATTGCAAAAATTATTGAATTCTTTACTACAGCATTTCTTCCTTTATAAAGAAGTCTAATTAATTGACCTAGATCAAATTCTCCATCTTCAGTAAATAATTGATTATTCATTATTTTTAACTATATTTTTTATTGCAGAGTAATATAGTCTAAAACTACTGTAAATAAAATATTTTTACTAAAACAGGGCCCATAGCTCAATTGGTTAGAGCAACGGACTCATAATCCGCAGGTTCGGGGTTCAAGTCCCTGTGGGCCCACTTATGAGTACTCATTCTTATATATCAAATCCAAAAAATGAAGATATTTTTATTAATATTAATGGAAATTTATTGCATAGAACTGAAGCAAAAATATCAGTATTTGATAGCGGATTCCTACTTGGTGATGGTGTATGGGAAGGAATTAGGCTTCATCAATCTACACTTGTTTTTATTGAAGAACATATTAATAGGCTATTTGCAAGTGCTAAAGGGATTTCATTAGATATCCCTTTATCAAGACAAGATATTATCAATGAACTCAATAAAGTTTTGATAAAAAATCATATGAATGATGATGTCCATATTCGTTTAATTGTATCAAGAGGGGATAAGATTACTCCTTATCAAAACCCAAATGCAAATGTTGGAACAATAAATTTTGTTATTATTCCTGAATATAAAAAAACTAATCCTGATACATATATTCAAGGAATATCAATTGGCAGAGTTCCAAATACTAGACCAAATGAAAACATATTAAGCCCACAATACAATACGCTTAGCAAATTAAATTGTATTCTAGCAAGTATAGAAGCAAATAAGCTTGGGTATGACGAAGGAATTATGAATGATATTAATGGAAATATTAGTACATGTAATTCTACCAACCTGTTTTTTATTCAAGATAATCAAGTTATTACTTCTAAGGGAGAATACTGTTTAAATGGGATTACAAGAGGTAAGGTAATCGAGGTATGTCATGAAAACAATATTCAATGTAATAAAATAAATTTTACATTTAAAGATATAGAAAACTGTGATGAAGTTTTTGTAACTGGAACTTTTGCTGGTATTGTCCCTGTAGCCAAATTAGAGAACAAAGAATTAAAATCAACAAATCCATCTTCAATGGTAAAT
>CEUZ01104766.1_pt1 | contig 22031 bp, 21 predicted proteins | sample 361511 | NCBI WGS metagenome assembly CEUZ01 (sample SAMEA2622822, study PRJEB7988) | marine metagenome | biome: marine biome (ENVO:00000447); feature: surface water layer (ENVO:00002042); material: "saline water (ENVO:00002010), including plankton (ENVO:xxxxxxxx)" | depth 5 m
AAATTAAAAATTTCCATTTCTGATAAAAAAAACTTGTTCTCTGTATTGTTTAAAATAAATTTTTTCAACTCTTTTAATAAAGCTTTGTAGCTTTTTTTTCTAAAATTTGAAAAATTTTTTAATTTTACTTGCTTACAATTATTTAAATGAATATTCCCTTTATTTAAATATATGTACTGTTTGTTTTTTTCACTTAAATTTAAATTTCTACTTAAATCAATTAATAATAAAGAATTCTTTTCCATCTTACTTATAATATGAGAGATACCAATTAATAAATTTTTTCACACCATTGCCCACACTAGTTTTTGGAATATAACCAAAATCCTTTTTTAATAATTTTGTGCTAGAATGTGTTTTAATCACATCGCCTTTTTGTAACGGTAAGAATTTTTTTTTTGCCTTTTTATTTAAATTTGTTTCTATTAACTTTATATAATCAAACAATGAAACTTTTTTTCCATTTCCAATATTATAAATTCTATTTTTGCAAAATTTTGGTCTTTTAATGATAATCTTAAATACTCCATCAACGATGTCATCTACAAATGTGAAATCTCTTGAATGTTTTCCTTTGTTAAAAACTTCTATCGGTTTTCCTTTAATAATATTTTTTGCGAATTTAATTGGCACCATATCTGGACGTCCCCATGGACCATAAACTGTAAAGAATCTAAGCCCAATTGTGTTAATATTGTAAAGTTTACTGTAAGATGTGGCTATTACTTCATTAGATTTTTTTGTGGCAGCATAAAGTTGTGTTGGGTTACTTGTGTCAAAATTTTCTTCGATAGGAAATTTACTCTGAATACCATAAATGCTACTCGAACTAGCATAAATTATTTTTTTGACTTTATATTTTTTTACTAAATCAATTACATTAAAAAATCCAACAATATTATTATCAATATAAGATTTAGGATTTATTAGTGAATACCGAACCCCAGCTTGAGCAGCTAAATTAATTACACACTCAAATTTATTTTTTTTAAAAACACTCTCTAGTTTTTTATAATTTTTAATATCAATCTTTCTAAATTTATAATTTTTGAATTTTTTTAAAATATTATTTCTATCTTTCTTTAGATTTTGATCATAATAATTATTTAAATTATCTACACCTATTACAGTAAATCCTTTAGTTAAAAGTTTTTTTGATAAATGAAAACCTATAAATCCTGCAGAACCAGTAATTAAGTATTTTTTATTTTTCATTTATTATATCTCTTATGTTCGATAATTTTTCCTTATTAAAGAAACCAAATTCATTTCTATATTCTTTCAATAGTTTTTGCCTCTTTTTAAAGTTCCACCATTTTTCAATGCTTTTACTTCGCTCTAATCTATCTAACATTTTAAAAAGACTTTGTGGCGTTTTATGTACAATGCCTAATTTTATAAATTTTTTGATAAAATTTTTAGATTTATCATCAAATAAATTTATATTATGAACAAACAAAATTAAAGTTGGTTTATTGATAGCTAAACATTCTAAATGTCCAGAGCTACAACACGTGTGTATTATGAGTTTTGCAGAGGAAATCTCTTTAATCATCTTCTTTTTTTCATCTAAAAATTTTAAATTGGGATTGTGAGATAAAAATTGTTTTTTTTCTTGCCAAATAGATTTTGTTTGATGTAATTTAACATATAAATTTTCACAAACTTTTTTTCCTTTTAAAAGTGAGAAAAACTTACATAAATTTTTTGAAAATTTTTTTCCCTCCAAAAAACCACTATCAATTTTGATTTCTTCTTGATAAGCTGATTTATGCATTCTCACCTCAACTATTATTTTATTCAACACTCTTGAAGAATTGTTAATATCTTTGATAACACCCACAGGAGATACATTCTTTTTTTTAATTTTACCCCAGGATAAATATTTATCAGAAATTTTTAGCTCATAAATTGTTGAAAAGTGTAATTTCGTTTGAAAATAACTTCCACCATGTTGTGCCAGTATTAAAGAAGATCCACTCTCAACGTTTCTGGCAATATACCTATCCATTAGGGTGCTTCGATTAATTCCTAAAGTAGTAAATATTTTTTGTGGGGACTTCGGAAAAGGAATTTGATTTACAATATTTCCTATACTTTCAAAATTTTCTAAATATGCTGAAGGAATACATCTCAATAATTCTTTGCTCAAAAATTCTTCTAAACCATCTTTATGAAAATCTAATGTTTTAAGATTTTTTCTCTCAAATTGGAATAATTTTTTTTTTTTAAACAGAAGGTAAGGTCTCAATGATTTGTAATATAACAAGGATTTATTCAGTAATAAATTTAATTTTATTTCGTTCAAATTCGACATGTAAGTTGAGAATATTAATACTTTTTTATTTTGAGGAAAAAAATTTAAAATCCTTTGGATCAATAAAGATATCTTTTCTCTAAAGTTTTTTTTTTTTAAATTATCATAAATTTGATCTCTCTCAGAATTTTTAATTAATTTTTCATCATCTTCGATACTAAATTTACCTGAAAATGAATGCTCAATTATTTTCGAATAACAATAATGAGTCCAATAATTGGTATTTTTAATTTTTTGATAGTCCTCAATACCTAATGGGATTACCTCCTTTGGATCAATTTCTTTTTTTAAAAATATATATTTTTTTTTATTGAATGTATTAAGTTCCATTTGAAAGACATAGCTGATATGAACCTCCAAAGCCACGGGCCTAAAATAATTGACCAATATTTTTTTGAATGTTGTCTTCTATGGTGATCATTCAAAAAAACTGTCAGCTGATCCAAAAAATAATTATAAAGTCTTAAATTCTCCTTTATATCTTTAAGTTTTTTTTTATAATTATTCCATTCTTTGTAAAAAATTATATTTTTTTTAAAATTATATTTTTTGTCAAAGACTGGTAACTCAAGATATTTTTTTGGAAGATTATTAATTTGATTGGAATGTAAAAAGTCTGTAATTAAGTTTTCTTTCATATTAAATTCAATCTATAAATCAAATTTTTTTAAAACTACACTCAAGTTAGCACATATATTTATTATTTCTTTGTCACCTAAATTTACAGAAGATGGTAAAGCAATTATAGATTTTGACAGTTTAATTGAGTTGTCTAAATTATTTTTTTTTGAGTAATATTTTTTATATGGATTCATCTGATGAATAGGATAAAAACAGTTTCTTACTTCAATCCCGTTTTTTAAAAGAAGATTAATTATTGCATCTCGTGAGCGTGAAATTTTTTCTTTAAGTTTAATATAATATAACCAATAAGAACTTTTGGTTCTTGGAAAATTTTTTGAGAAAAAAATTTGTCTGTTTTTATTTAAACAGTTACGATATTTCTTTGCTATTATTTTTTTTTGTTTAATGAAAAATTCTAATCTTTCCATTTGAGCAAAACCAACTGCAGCCTGAATGTTTGTCATCCTATAATTAAATCCTACGTAATCATGCCAGTATCTTTTTTTTGGACTCATGCCATGATCTCTGAGTTTTTTCGCTATTTCGTAGTATTTTTTTTTCTTAAAACAAACCATCCCTCCCTCTCCAGTGGTGATAGTTTTATTGCCAAAAAAACTAAATGTTGACGCATCTCCGAAATTTCCTACATGTTTATTTTTGCAGTAAGTACCCATACCTTCAGCACAATCCTCTACCAAATGTAATTTGTATTTCTTGGCAATTTTCTGAATTTTATCTATATCACAACCATGGCCGTACAAATAAACCAACACTATAGCTTTTGTTTTTTTAGTAATAGCTTTTTCAATTTTCTTAGGATCTATGCATAAATTATTCTTATCAATATCTACTAATACTGGCTTTGCTCCTAAATATATTGCCGCATTCACTGGTGATATAAAAGTTAAATTAGGAAGAATCACCTCATCATCTTTTTTTATTCCTAAACTTGCTAAAGCTAAATGCAATGCAGTGGTGCCGCTAGTTGTAGACAAAGCATATTTTGATTTAATAAATTTAGAAAAAGATTTTTCAAATAATTTCACATACTTTCCTCCAGAAGATATCCATCCTGAATTTATACAATCATTCAAATAAAGAATTTCATTACCTAAAAATTGTGGCTCAGATACTGGGATTTTGTTTAATTTAAAATTAATTGCATAATCTACTAATTTTTTTTGATTATTTACTAATGGTAAATGAGTAAGATTTGACCCCATTTCTTTTTGAATTGCTTCAAAAGATGAATTTACATTTAAATATTTATATTTTTTCTTAAAAATAATTTTAGATATATTGGTATTTAAAGTGAATTTTTTTAGCAGCACTCTTCTAATATCGCCATCTGTTATTACATTTATTAATTTTTGATTATTAACTACAAATGCAATTCTTTGACCTCCTTTATCAATAATTTTAATAGCTTTTTTTAGAGAACAATTTTTTTCAATAATTAAATCTTTCAAAGGAGGTAATTTATTTAAACTCATTTATAATGTAGCTAACTCTTTCTTTAAGATATTTATTTGGTTTTTAAGTTTACTTGGAGATGTATTGTAAACCTCAATACTGTAGTAATTTAAATTTTTTTTAATGTGCGGTAAGAACCATGCTTTTTTCTTGAAAGGACTATTGCTATCAATAAAACCATTATTTTCTGAAAAATGATATCCTTCTGCATACTTGTTCATAATTTTTAATGATTTTATTGGATCTAATTTTTCAGTTTTAGCGCTTACTTTTAAGTGGGCAACATCAATAAGCAATCTTATATTTTTAGGCATTAATTTAAAAAAATTTTGTGTATCTTTATAATTAGTTAATAAAAAAGGATTACTTTTAAATCTATTAAGGTTTTTTTTAGTGATTACATTATTCTCCAACAAAATATTAACTTTGTTTTTTTTGGCAAATTTAGATATTTTTTTAGTTTGTTTAACAAAATTGCTGAAAGCTTTTTTTTTGCTCATCATTTTTATTTTTTCAAATTTTTTTCCTAAGGATTTAAAATTAGGATCTAATCTAAAACCAGCGTGAAAACTATAAGTATTTCCCCCAAGTCTTTTTACAAATAAAATTGATTTTTTTATATGACCGATAGATTGATTTAGGATTTTTTTATTATCAGAAGCAAGATTAATTACAAATGGATTCTTTGGGGGTGGAAAATAATTGTGGACTCTTAAGTTTAATTTTTTCTTAAAAGATACAATTTGTTTTAATTGATTTTTTGAATATCTTCCACCAGACAACTCGATTGAGAAGATTTTATTTTTTTTGAGAAATTTTATTGCTTGTAAGCCTGATAAATTTTTATAACCACCAGTAGATATAGAAATATTATTTTCCATTAGTGTTTTCTAATTCTTTTTTGAGTTCCTCGTATTCTTTCATTTTTCTTTTCATAAAATTAACTGTAAGCATGCTTTTTTTTGCGATACCTTTTGGGGTAAGAATATAAATGTAATTAATTTTATTTTTATTATTTTTAAAATTTTTGATTTTAACAAGTCCCTTTTTTTTTAAAGCATTAAGGCAATAATTTAATTTTCCTAAACTGAATCCAAGTTCATCTGCAAGCATCCTTTGAGATGCGTTAGATTTTTTGCTAATCTTTCTTAATAAATCTAAATTATCTTGATTTTTTTCCATAAATGTTCAAAAATTGAACAAATATAGCGTTCAACTATTGAACTTTCAACTAAAATATCTTAATTTAGCTATATTTTTATCAAATATTTAATTTAGTGAAAAATTTTTTTGCAAATCCAAATAGAACATTTATCATTGCTGAAATAGGTGTTAATCATAATAATAATATTTCTTTAGCAAAAAAACTTATTAAAAATGCCAAATTAGCTGGAGCAGATGCAGTTAAATTCCAAACTTTTAAGGCAGAAAATCTTGTATTGCCTGGCACGAGAAAAGTTAAATACCAATTAAACTCTTCGAAAGACAAAGAAGATCATTATCAAATGATCAAAAAACTTGAGTTAAGTCATAAAGATCATAAAACTCTTTTTAAATATTGTAAAAAAAATAAAATTATTTTTTTATCAACACCGTATGATGTCAAAAGTGCAAAATTTTTAAACAAATTAGGTGTAAAAATATTCAAGACTGCATCTGCCGATTTGATTGACTATAATCTACATAATTATTTAGCAAAATTAAAAAAACCAGTAATAATATCTACGGGCATGTCTTCAATTAATGATGTAAAAAAAACAGTTCAGATTTATAGAAAATATAAAAATTTCAATATTTATTTACTACATTGTGTTTCTAACTATCCCTGTTCCTTAAAATCAATAAATTTAAATGTGCTAAATTCTCTAAAAAAATTTGGATTTATTGTAGGATATTCAGATCATAGTAATGATATCATGATACCCTGTTTAGCTGTATCGGCTGGATCAAGAATCATTGAAAAACACTTTACTTTAAACAAAGGTTTAAAAGGACCTGATCATAAAGCTTCTTTTAATACTCGTGAGTTAAAAAAAATGGTTAATCAAATTAGAAAAACTGAATTAGTAATGGGGAAAAAAATAAAGAAAATTCAACCTGAGGAATTAGAAATGTCAAAAATTTCAAAAAAAAGTTTATATTTTAATAAAAATAAAAAAAAAGGTTCTAAAGTTAAAAGTACTGATCTAGTTTCTTTAAGACCTGGTTTAGGAATAAGCCCTTTTTCAATTAATAAATTTATTGGGAAAAAACTTAAAAAAGATATTAAAAAAAACCAAATCATTAAATACAATCTTATTTTCTAATGAAAAATGAAAGCACTAACACATGTTGTAATAATTATAATCAAAAAATAATTTTTTCAAGGAATGAATATAAATGGAAGATTTGTGAAAACTGTGATTTAATATATCAATTAAGTAATAGTGAAAGAATAGATAAGATTAAGGAAATTCAATTCAATAATTTTAGTGAACCTCAGGAAAGAGGCAAATCAGAATTTCTATCAATTATAAAAAGATTAAAGAAATATTCTAATTTATCAGACTTAACTTTTTTTGATTTTGGTTGTGCAGATGGAAGTTATTTAAAAATAGCCGAAAAATATTTTAAGAAAGCACAAGGTATGGAACCAAATCCATTTTTAAAGAATAAAACTATAAAAAAAGGATTAGATATTTTAGATGATAACTTTTTAAACAATAAAGGACTTTATTATGATGTGATATTTACAAGAAATACTTTTGAATATGTGACAAACTTCTCTGTTTCTTTAAATAAATTAATGAATAAGTTAAATGATAATGGTTATTTTATTTGGAGAGATAAATTTTATGATTATTTTCCAAAAAATTACTCTAGCATAGACTTTTCTGATGGTTTTAATTCACTTCCTACCAAAAATGCCATTAAATATCACCTATCAATAAATCAAATAGAAATATTGGAGTCTCGTTTTTATTTCAATAAAAGCTTTTTGATAATTGGTCAGAAAAAAAATAATTTAAAAAAAATCTATAAAAAAAAATTAAACATTAATACAATTTTTTATAATAACTACAAAGCGTGTAAAATTATTTTTTATTTATCAAAAAAAATTCATATTATTTATTTGCTTATGAGGAAATTAAAATTTTTAAAACTGATAACAAAATGAAAAGTTATATAAGTTTAATAGCTAAAGAAAACAACAATCATATTATTTTATTTATAATTTTAAATATGGTGTTAGTGGTCGCAGAAACTTTTTCAATTGCTTTAATACCTTTATTTATTGATTTTGTAATAAGTTCTGAGCCAATTTTGCCAAATTATTTTGATTTTTTTAAAAATTTTTTAAATTCAGAAAATAAAAATGATTTAATAAATTTTGGTATAATTTTTTTTACGATTATTTTCCTTATAAAAAATTTTTTTTATCTATCAGTCATTTTTTATCAAGCTTCGTTAAAAAAAAAATTTAATTATTATTTAAAAAAGAGATTTTTAAGACTTTATATTTTCGCACCATTTGAAACAATGAAGTCTTACAATACCTCAGAAATTTTGAGAAACACTGATACAGAAGTACAAAATTATGTAACAAACTTTTTTAATATCTTAAAATTTTCTAAAGATTTTCTTTTGCTCTTTTCAATTTTTTTACTCCTTCTTGTAGTTGATATATATTCAACAATATTAGCTTTAATTTTTTTAATATTCTGTATATTTTTATATTTTCTGGTTTTTTATGATTACTTAAACAAACTTGGTTTAAGAAGATTAAAAACTGTTAATGCAGTTTACCAATGGATAAATCAAACTTGTGGTGCAATTAAAGAAATTAAAATTACCAAAAAAGAAAATAAAGTTTTGGAGAACTTTTTAAATAAAGTAGATATATTTGAACAGTCAAAAAAAGTAACTGAAATAATAAGTGCTTTGCCCGTAGCTCTTTTTGAAATAGTTTTTGTAATTATTGTGCTGCTTTTAATTAAATTTTTAGCTCACGCAGACTCAATTAATGCTCTTCCAGCTCTGTCTCTTTATCTAGTAGCATTTATTAGATTGTTGCCTATTGTTTCTCGTTTCGGATCTAACATATCAATCTTAAGATCTTTTAATCCTTCTGTTCAATTATTAAATAATGAAATTGATAAATTAGAAAAATATTCAAAACCAGAGACAGAATTTGATAAATCCAAAAAAGATTTAATACAATTTGAAAAAGATTTTGAATTAAGTGATATATCTTTCAAGTATAAAGATGGTAATCAAAATATATTTAAAAATTTTAATCATAAGATAGAAAAAGGGGAAAGTGTTGCGTTTCTTGGAAAATCTGGTTCTGGTAAAACTACTTTAATAAATATTATTTGCGGACTTTTAAAACCAACAGCTGGTGAAATATTAGTTGATGGTAAATCCATCAATGAAAATGTTACAGGTTGGCAACAAAATATTGGTTTAATTTCTCAAGATAACTATCTATTAGATGACACACTAGAAAATAATATTATTTTTTTAAACAACAAAGACACAATTGATAAAAAAAAACTTGATGATGCAATCTTTTATTCTGGTGTTTATGATTTTTTAAATGAATTAAATAATGGATTAAATACGAAAATTGGTGAAAAAGGATCAATTTTATCAAGTGGACAAATACAACGAGTTGCCCTGGCACGACTTTTATATAGAGACCCAGAAATATTAATTTTAGACGAATTTACTAATGCTTTAGACCCAAATAACGAGGATTTTATCCTGGAAAAATTAAAAAAATTAAAAGATAAAAAAAATAAAACGTATGTAATTATATCTCACAAATTAAAGCCACTTAAAATTTGTGACAAAATAATAATTTTAGAAAAAGGTAAGATTTCAGAAAAATTTAATTACTTGGATTTTTACAACAAATATCATCTTTTATATGATTAATGAACCAAAAAAAATATTATGTTTAGCTATATAAGAAAAAAATTATTAAATAGAATGTTTATACATCAACATTATTTTGAAATTTATCATAAACTTTTTTTAAAAAAAAATATTAAAGACCTTTTTGATAATGGCTACACAATTTATGATAAAAAATTTCCTTTTAAAAATATAAATCTAGATAAATATTTAAATTATTTTGACTATGATTTTGATGTAGATAGAAAAAAAATAGAGATGGTTGATTTAAAGAAAATATATGCTGTTCTTTTTGAGATGGGTGTTATTTCATTAATTAAAGATTATTTAGGACGCAAAATTTATTCATATGATAATTCAATATTTACATTGGGTAATAAAATTTGCCATAATAATAGTATGCAACCACATCACGATACAAAATTTAGAAGGATAAAAATCTATATTTGGCTTAATGATAAAGACATCAAAACGCACCCTTTATATTATCTAAAAAAAACACATAAACAAATTAAAAATTGGAATAAATATGAAGAGACTAGATTTCCTAATATAGATAAAAAAAAATTTGATACAATTTATGGTGAAAAAGGAAGTATTATTTTTTTTGACACTCACGGTATCCACTCACATTTTAAAACAACAAATGTTCCAAGATCAGTGATAGAACTAACATTTGAAGCCTTTGGTTTTCTTAACAGACTGAATAAAAAAAATATTGAAAATGAAATTGCTAGGTTAAATCTTATTGATTTAGATGAATTAATACATTTAACAAAAAAATAAATTAAGATGATATTGATATTATTATGAGAGTGATATGGATAATAGATAATAAGTATAGAGAATTGTATGGTTTATATGATTTAAAAAAAAAACTTCTTGAACATAAAATTAAACTTTATCTATTCCATATTCCAGTTTGGAAAAGTGCGATAGATTTTGTCAACCCTCATATTGTTGTTGTTCCAAATTTAGCTAAAAGTTCTTGTGCTCCAATAGTAGAATATGCTTCAAAAAAAAAGATTAATGTATTCATGCACTCGTCAGAGGGAATGTTTTACACTGATGAAGTGCAAGAAGATAAGTATCCCATTCGTTTAATAAAAAAAATTAATAAAGTGCTTGTTTGGAGTAAATTGGATGCAAAATTCTTGATTAAAAAAGGTTTTAAAAATAAAGTTATAGTAAGTGGTAGTCTTAAATTTGATAAAAAAAATTATATTAATAAAAAACAAAATAACAAAAAAATTAAGATAATCGGAATTCCAACTCATTCTAGGGTTATATCTGGTAACGGACCTTCAAAAAATAATATCCCTTATGTTATACGTAATTGGATAGAGAGCCACCATGACAAAGCTAAAGTAGGATACTTAAAATTTGAAATAGAATACATTCAATGTCTTGTTAATATTTTAAAAGTAATTAATAAAAATTTTCAGGTCATTTTAAAAGCAAGTCCATTTGAAAATCCAAATATTTATAAAATAACTTTTCCTGAATTTAAGATTTATCAAGGTGATGATATTAGAGATTTTTTGAAAAAAGTTGACGTTATATTAAATGTTTATAGCTCAACAGCGGTAGATGCCTTAAAATTTAATATTCCAGTTATAAGTATAACAAAGTTTATAAATTGGGATAAAACAGTTTTAGCAGATAAAAATAGGGGCCCAATGGCAAAAAATGGTGCTGGTATTTTATCTATTCAACCAAAAAATATTATTGAACTAAAAAAATTGCTCAACAAAAATAAAGAAGAGCTGTTCAGATTATGCAAAAATAAAAATTTGCTCAAAAAGGCTGACGAGTTAGCATATACTTGTGATACTTTGGATATTTTTACAAATTTATTTTTAAAACATCAAAAAAAAGTTTCTTCAAAATTCTTCAATTATTTTATGTTTTTAAAGTATGTTGCTGTTGAAATAAGACAATTTTTATTTAGAAGAAAAAGATCAAATAAATTATATAAACTTTGGAGTTATAAAGACAGAAAATTACTTGAGTCTTTTAAATTACAATAAGGAAGTGAATAAATGAAAAAATATATTTTAGAATTAAAAAAAAATATATGAAAAATATTATAAAAAAAATTAATTCTAAAAAATTGTGTATTTCTGTAATTGGTTTAGGGTATGTGGGATTACCACTGTCACTTTTGTTATCAAAAAAGAATCGTGTTATCGGAATAGATATTGATAAAAAAAAAATAAATCAACTAAATTTAAACAAAAGTCATATTGAAAGAATTGAAAATAAAAAAATAATTAACTTCAATAAAAAAAATATTTTTTCCACTGATTTTTCTAAAATATTTGAATGTGATTTTATTATAATATGTGTTCCCACACCTTTAAAAAAAGATAAGAGTCCAGACTTAAGTTTTATTAAAAATGCTGTATCAAAAATTAAGCCTAATCTAAAAAAGGGTCAAACGATTATTCTTGAAAGCACAAGTTACCCTGGAACTACATATGATTATGTTGTTAAAATATTAAATAAAAATTTTATAGTTGGAAAAGAAATTTTTGTTGGTTTTTCTTCAGAGAGAATTGACCCAGGTAGAAATGAAAATAAAATAGAAAAAATACCAAAAGTTGTAAGTGGTCATACTAATAATTGTCTTGAAATTATAAGTAAATTTTATGGAAGTTATTTTGTAAAGATTTTTAAGGCAGAAACTATATTCATTGCTGAGTTTTCTAAACTTCTTGAAAATGTTTATCGTTCAGTAAATATTGGATTTATAAATGAAATGAAAATGATCACAGATAAAATGGGAATAGATGTATTTAAAGTTATAGAAGCGGCGAATACAAAACCCTATGGTTTTAGAAGATTTTGGCCAGGACCTGGAATTGGAGGTCATTGTATACCTATTGATCCATTATTTTTGAATTTTGCAGCAAAAAAATATGGATATAATAGCAAATTTGTCAAATTAGCTTCAGATATAAATTTTAAGACCGTAAAGTTTATTGAGAATAAAGTAACATCTTTTTTAACAAAAAATAATATCAAATTTCCCTTAGCCAAAATTTTGTTCTTAGGTTTAGCATATAAAAAAAACTTAGATGATTATAGAGAATCGGCCTCTTTAAGATTATTTGATCTCTTAAGCAAGAAAAGAGTAAAAAAAATAAAATTTTATGATCCTCATTTTAAAAAGAATAATGTTCCAAAAAAAATAGACTTACTAAAAAAACTAACGTCAAAAAACTTATTAAAATTTGATCTTGTAATTCTACTAACAGATCATGACTGTTTTGATTATAAATTTATAAATAAAAATGCAAAAAAAATAATAGATTGTAGAGGAAAGTTCTCTCTATCTGATAAAATCATTAGGGGATAATTTGCTTTGTATTATTCAAGCTAGATCGAATTCCAAAAGGTTTAAGAATAAAGTTCTTCATTTAATTTATGGCACTCCGATAATACAACATGTTGTAAACAGGGTTAAAAAATCAAAAAAAATAACAAAGTTAATTGTTTCATCATCATTAAAAAAAAATGATGATAATTTAATTTCTTATCTGAAAAAAAATAGAATAAAATTTTTTAGAGGTGACTTAAAAAATGTAGCAATGAGACTTTATGAAACTGCAAAAACAAATAAATCAAAATCTTTTGTTAGAATAAGTGGAGACAGTCCCTTGATAGATCCAAAATTAATAGATAAAGCTATTAGAATTTCACAAAAAGAAGAAAAATACGATATTATAACAAATGTATTTCCCAGAACATTTCCAAAAGGACAATCTGTAGAAGTTATAAAGACATCAATAATAAAAAAATATTGTAAAAATTTTTCAAAACTAGATAAAGAACATGTTACTAAGTATTTTTATGATAATTCAAATAAATTTATAATAAAAAACTTTATATTTAATGGTAAAAATAAAATAATGAAATTATCAGTTGATACAAAAAAAGATTTAAAAAATATATTAAAAAAATTTAATAATAAAAAATTTAAAAACTATTCAATTAAACTATGAAAATTGTGGCTGCAGTAATAGGCATGGGAGTAGGTGAAAAACATTTGGAAGCAATAGATGGTTTTATGGGATCAAAAGTCAAAATAATATGTGAAAAAAATAAAAAAAAAATTCAAATCTTAAAAAAAAAATATCCCAATAAAATAGTTACTTCTAAAGAAGAAGATATCTTTCAAGATAAACAGATAAATCTAGTCTCCCTGGCAAGTTATGATGATTACCATTATAGCCAAATTCAAAAATGTTTTAGGTATAATAAAAATGTAATTGTAGAAAAGCCTATGTGCTTAAATCCTAATCAATTAAAAAATATATATAAATTAATAAAAACAAAAAAAATAAAAATGACATCAAATTTAGTTTTAAGAGTAAATTCATTATTCAGGGATTTTAAAAAAAAAATTGATAATAATAGAATATATTATATTGAAGGTGATTATATCTGGGGAAGAAAAAAAAAATTGTATGGTTGGAGATCTAAAATTAAGCAATACTCATTAACCTTGGGTGCAGGAATTCATATTATAGATCTCATAAATTGGTTAACAGGCTTAAAGCCAAAAACAGTTTATGCTATAGGAAACAAAAAAGCCACTAAAGGAACGTCTTTTAAAAAAAATAGCATGATAGCAATGATGTTTGAATATCCAAAAAATATTATAGTTAAAATAACTGCTAATGGAGCGGCTATCTTTAATCATTTTCATGAAATTAAAATATTTTCTGATAATCAAACACTAGTAAACTCACGATTAGGATCATACATGATAAAAAAAAACAAACTTTACAAAATACATTCATCCTATCCTGATAAACAAAATAGAAAAAAACTAATTCATAATTTTATTGAAACTTTGACTAAAAAAAAAATAAAACCTATTATATCTATGAAAGAACAAATTGATTTAATGACAATTTGTTTTGCTGTAGATAAATCTGCTGCATTAAACAAAAAAATTAAAATTAATTACCTTTAGTTCTATGAAAGAGATAAAATTTTCAATTCCAAACATTTCCAAACAAAATATTAATTTAGTTGGCAAAATTATTAAAAGTGGGTGGTTGACGCATGGAAAATATACAACTCTTTTTGAAGATGAGGTAAAAAAATTTACAAAGGCAAAGTTTGCAATCTCAGTTTCAAGTTGTACAGCAGGATTGCATATATCTTGTTTAGCATCTGGCTTTAAAAAAGGTGATGAGGTAATTGTACCGGCACAAACACATACAGCCACTGCTCATGCAGTAGAATACACTGGCGCAACTACAATTTTTGCTGATGTAGACTATCCATCAGGAAATATGAGTCTAAAAGAAATAAAAAAAAAAGTAACAAAAAAAACCAAAGGTGTAATTTTAGTTCATATGGCAGGTTATCCTTGTGAAATGGAAAAAATTGCAAGATTTTGTAAGAAAAGAAAAATTATAGTTTTAGAGGATTGTGCACATGCTTTAGGAACATATTTCAAAGGTGTTCATGCAGGTAACTTTGGAATTTCAGGAAGCTTTTCTTTTTATCCTACTAAACAAATTACCACTGGTGAAGGTGGAATAGTTATTACAAATAATGAAAAGTTTTATAAAAAAATAAAAAAATTAAAGGCATTTGGAATAGACAAGGATATAAAAGATAGAAAAAAACAAGGTGATTATGATGTAAAATCACTTGGATTTAACTATAGAATGACTGATTTTCAAGCTGCCCTTGGATACTGTCAAATTATTAATTATCATAAAAACTTAAAATTAAGACACTTAATAGCCAAAAGATATATAAAAAACTTTTCTAGAATAGATAAAATCACATATATGCCCTATTCTAATAATAGTTCTTTTTTTGTGTTTCAGATTTTTTGCAAAAATAGAGACAAGATACTAAAAAATTTAAAAAAAAATAAAATTGGTGTAAGTGTACATTACACCAATCCACTACCAAAAATGTCATATTATAAAAATAAATATAAATTAAATATAAAAAATTTTAAAAATGCTGAAAAATATGGGAAATCCAATATCTCATTACCAGTTTACCCTAAGCTAAAAAAACAAGAAGTGGATAAAATATGTAAAGCGATAATTAAATTAATTTAAAATGAAAAACAAAAAAATTCTTTTAGTTGGAGGGTGTGGTTTTATAGGACACAATTTAGCCATTCATTTAAAAAAGATGGGAGCAAATCCAATAATTGTTGATAGCTTATCAGTTAATAACATTCTTTCATTTGCAGATAATGATATCAAAAATAAAAAATTGTATTCTTCAATACTTAATAATCGTATTGAACTATTAAATAATAATAAAATAAAATTGATTATACAAGATGCAAGAGATTATCATGCTGTATCAAGAATATATCAGGATGTTAATCCAGATATAATAATTCATTTGGCAGCTGTTTCTCATGCAAATAAATCAAACAAGGACCCACATAGCACTTTTGATCATAGCTTTAGAACTTTAGAAAATACTCTTGATTATGCAAAAAAAAATAAAACCCACACAATTTATATGTCATCAAGTATGGTTTATGGAAACTTTGACTCGGAAGATGTTAAAGAAGAAAGAATATGCAAACCAATTGGGATTTATGGCACATTAAAATATTCTGGCGAGCTTTTAGTAAAAGCTTACAATCATGTTTTTGACTTACCATATACAATTATAAGACCATCAGCTCTTTATGGAGAAAGATGTGTCAGTAGAAGAGTGGGGCAGATTTTTATTGAGAATGCAATACAAGATCTTGATATTACAATTAATGGAAATGGTGAAGAAAAATTAGATTTTACTTACATTGAAGATTTAATAAATGGAATAGGTTTGTGCTGTAGTAATAAAAATGCAATTAATCAAACATTCAATTTAACATTTGGTAGGTCAAAAAAAATTAATGAACTTTTAGAAGTATTGAAAAATGAATTTCCAAATATTAAATTTTTTTATAAAGAGAAAGAAAAATTTATGCCTGAAAGAGGAACATTAGATATTTCGAAGGCAAAAAAATTGATCGGATATAACCCAATAAATCCAATTGATACGGGATATATTAAATATATTTCTTGGTACAAAAAATTTTGGGAAAATTTAAAAAGGGATTAATCTCAATCTAATGAGATCAAAAAAATTTGATTTTAAAAATAGAGTTTTGATAATTGCAGAAATAGGCAATAATCACGAAGGATCTTTTAAAATAGCAAAAAAGTTAATTGAAAAAGCGGCAAAAGCCGGTGTTGATGCAGTTAAATTTCAAACTATTAAAACAGAAGAATTTATAAATGACATAGACCAATTAAGATACAAACGTTACAAGAAATTTGAATTGTCAAAAGAAGATTTTTACAAACTTTCTAAATTTGCTAAAAGTAAAAAATTAATCTTTATTTCAACACCCTTTGATATTCAAAGTGCAATTGATCTTAATAAATGTGTAGATTATTTTAAAATTTCATCAGGGGATAATAATTATTTTAAATTAATTGAAAAAGTTTTAAGTTTTAAAAAACCTGTAATTATATCCACAGGATTACTAGATAATTCGGGAATTATAGATTTACTTAAATTTGTAAAAAAAAAAAACTTTCCAATGAAAAAGTTGTTTTTTTTACATTGTGTGTCCGATTATCCTGTGGAAGATAAAGAGGCAAATTTGATTTCAATTAAATATTTAAGAGAAAAATTTAAACTTAATATTGGGTATTCTGACCATACACTTGGCATAGAAGCATCTATTATGGCAGCAGCATATGGAGCTCAAATTATAGAAAAACATTTTACAATAGATAAAAATTATTCGAACTTTAGAGATCATAAATTATCAGCAGATCCTAAAGAAATGATAAGATTAGTGGATTCAGTTAGAAGATCTTCAATTATGAAAGGCGCATATACAAAGAAAATTTCAGTAAATGAAAAAAAAAATTTAAAGGGAATGAGACGCTCATTATATGCGAAGGTTCAAATTAATAAGGGTGAGAAAATTACAATCGATAAAATTAAGTTTGTGAGACCATTTAATTCTCTTTCTTCGATCAAAATAGAGGACATTTTAAATAAGAAAGCAAAATTCTTAATAAAAAAAAGTCAGCCAATTAATATAAAAAATATTTAATTAAAAAAAATTTACATGTTTAAAATTATTAAAAATTGTCCACTTTGTGGATCAGTAAAAAGATCTGAGGTAATCAAAAATAGTAAAAATATTTACTCGTATTTCCTCTCAAGAATTTTGAATTTAAGAGAAAATTTTATTTTAAGAAATATGGAAAATTATAAATGTAAAAAATGTAAACTTATTTATAAAAAAAAATGGCTTTATCCAAAATTTGTTGAAAAAATTTACAAAGACTATCAACCAACTCATCCTGGTGGATTAAATACTCTTAAAAAAAATTTTGGAAAAAAAAAATTTATTGAACTAGCCAAAAAATATATTTATTTTCATAGTAAAAAAAAATATGAGTTTTCTGATAGAGCAAAAAGAGAGATAATAAAAATTTTAAACTCTACAAATAATAACAAAAATAATTATATAAAATTTAAAAAAAAATTTATTGAAAAATTAGTTAATAATGATGTTGAGTATATTAGAAATAATTACTCAGCACTTTCTAATTTGATAGATAGACCAAAAACATATTCACAGTTCTCGGGTTTTAAAAGTCATGAAATTTCAAGTTATTTAAATAAAGTAGTAAATTTAAAAAGTATAAACTCATATGCTGAAGTCGGTTGTCCACTTTGGGGAAATTATAATTACTTTAAGAAACCTTGGATAAGACAATATTTTGTTAATACTAATGAAAAAAATTTTTGGAAAACAGATAAAAAAATTAGTAACAATTGCTTAAAATATTTATCAAAAAGAATTAAAGTACTTAATAAGAAAAAATTAAAACAAATAGATTTTGTTGGTATTTATAATTTTTTAGACCATCTTGAAAATCCATTAAAATTTTTTAAAAAAGAATTTAAAGATATCAGATTTTATGGAATTATATGTGAGGATTTTGATTTAAGTAAAAAGATTGATTGCCAACATTTTTCATCATGGAACTATAAGTCCTTAATATTTCTTTCAAAAAAAATTGGATATACTATTTATCATAAGCCATTAGAGTTAAGTAATTCAATTTATAAACTTTATATTTTAAAAAAAAATGATGAAAAAATAAAAGATTTAAAGAGAATAATTAAAAATGTCTAAAATTCTCTCTAATTATTAGTTATATAAAATTAAATGAAAAACTTTGCTAACATTAGCTTAAAAGGGTTTGCAGGTATTTCAATTATAGTTTTTTGTTATGCTATTTTTAAAGCAGAAATTAATTTTGCTGGCCATGATAGGAGCTTAATTTATGCAAAATATTTAAAATATATAATTATTTCAATTTTTTTTTCTTTTTTTTTCATTTTGTCCCTAAGATTTAAAGAAAAAATAAAGAGTAATATTGTTGTTTTTTTTTATAGTTTAATATTCATATTTTATTTGATTGAGTTAATTTTAATATTTGATTTTAATTATTTCTCTCAAACAAAACCTCCATTTATAAAGGACCAAAATACTGAAAAAAATGAAAAAAAATATCTTTCTAAAATTAAAAATTTAATTGATAATGATGTTTATCCTTTTTCAGGATATGAAATTTTTTTAGAGGAAAATCAAAAAATATATCCAATAGGATATTTGTCAAATACAAATACATTGCTTTGTAGAAAGAATGGGAAGGACCTTTTTTATAAATCTGACAAACACGGATTTAGAAATTCTAATAATATTTGGGAGAAGGAAGTTTATGATTATGTATTTATTGGTGACTCTTTTGTTCATGGTTCGTGTGTTAAGGATTCAGATACTATGTCGAGCTTAACAATGAAAAAAACGAAAAAAAATGTGCTTAATTTAGGAATTGGTGGCTTTGGCCCTTTACAAGAATATGCAGCATTTTTAGAATTTGCAGAAGAAAAAAAACCAAAAAAAGTTTATTGGTTTTTCTATGAGGGGAATGATTTAACCAAAGATATTAGGCATGAAAAAAAAATTGATATTTTAATGGATTACTTTTTAAAAGATAAAACACAAGATTTAATTAATAAACAATATTTAATAGATAATTATATTAAGAAAAAAATAATTCAGAAAATAACTTTAAAAGAGGAGTCATTAAAAGTAAAAGAAAATACAAATCAAAAAATTATTTTATCAAATATTAATGAATTTCTTAAAACTACAAAGTTCCTAAGAATGTGGGAATTAAGAACTTTAATTAAAAATTTATTTGGTAAAGAGAATATAGACCCAATATTTAAAGAAATTTTAGAAAAAACAAATAAAAAGGTTAAAGGATGGAATGGAAAAATGTACTTTATTTATTTGCCAGAAGAAACAAGATATAGGAATAAATTTAACTTAGATAATTTTAAGAATAAAAAAGATATAATTAAAATTGTTAAAGATCTAAATATCAAAGTAATTGATATGGATGATAAAGTTTTTAGAAAAAAAGATAATCCTTTAAATTTATTTAATAATCATTATTCAGAAGAAGGATATAATTTAATTGTAAATGAGATACTAAAAATAAATTAATTTCGATTAAATCCCAAATTTTAATAGATATGTTTTTTAAAGTAGATAAAATTTTCTCTTATGAAGTTTTATATAGGGCTTGTGGTAATCTGTTACTGTCGACCTAATTTTTTTTATTAAATTTTTTATTTTTTCATTTTTTTTTATTTCATAAAATTTTTCAAGATCTTTTAAATTATAATAATTTTTTGACCATTTGTATTTTGTTTTTGTTTTTATTAAATGATAAATAAATAATTCATCTTTATGAATTTTATTTACCATTCCTATAAATTTATTATACATTTTTTTATGAGTTCTGCTTAAAAGAGAATTAATATTTTCATTCTTATTTATTTTAAATTTATCTACATGCAAAATTTTACCATTATCAACTTTTTCATTCATTATATGTATAGTAAATCCAAAAAATTTATCGTTTTTATATAAAGCATAATTCACGCCACCAACACCTCTGTATTTTGGTAATGAAGGATGGAAATTTATTGAGAATTTACTTTTTTTAAGTAAATTTTTTTTTAAAATAAATTTAGATCTAAAACAAAAAATAAAATCATAATTTTTCTTAAGATATTTATTAATGTTTATTTTTTTTTCTTTATCTGAAATAACAACATCAACTATTTTAATTTTTTTCTTTAAAAAATTCCTAATTTTTAATGAATATTTACAACCTGTTCTTCCAAAAAATAAAACTGAATTAATCATGATATATGTAAAAAATTAGATTTTTATTAATACAGCACATACTCGATCTATATCTTGTTTACTTAATTCAGGATAACATGGAGGACAAAAATGTTTGTTGCAAAAAAAATCAGTCAAAGGCAATTTATATTTTTTAAGTTGCTTTTTATAAATTGGTTGTCGGTGTAATGGAATATTGTAAACGCCTCCTGTTAAAGATATTTGATTTTTTTTCAAAATCCTCTCTATTTTTTTTCTGTCTATTCTAGAAACCAGAATTTGCTTATAATGATTACAATAAAAAGGATTTTTTGATTTAAGTAATTTGTACTTAGAATTTTTTAAATTTTTTTCATAAATTTTAGCTATAAAATTTCTTTTTTTTATTCTAGATTTAAATCTTTTAAGTTCAACTATTCCAAGTAATGCAGAAAATTCACTTAATTTATAATTACCGCTTACTTTATCATGTAATAATTTATTTTTCATAAATCCAAATTGCCTTAAAGAATACATTTTATTAAATTTTTCTTTATTTTTGGTAATGATCATACCACCTTCTCCTGTTGTCATAATTTTGGTAGTAAAAAAGCTTATAGCTCCTGCATCACCAAAATTTCCAGCATTAATATTCTTATACCTTGAACCTTGAGCTTGAGCAGCATCCTCTATTAAAGGTACTTTAAATTTTTTACAAATTCTTTTAATCTTAAAGATATTTGGAGAAATTATTCCACCAATATGAACAATTACAACAGCCCCAATATTTTTGTTGATTTTTTTTTTAAGATCTTGAGGGTCCATCATAAAATGATCTTTTTCTATTTCAACTGGTATAATTTTTCCACCTGCATTTGTAATAGCGTGCCCAGTTGCAATAAATGTATTTGAATTGACTAAAACATTTTTATTTTTTACATCAAAAGATCTAAGAATAATTTCTAATGCTGAAGTACCAGAGGATGTTGATAAGACAAATTTAGATTTATTAATTTTTCTAAATTGATTTTCAAACTTTTTCACGTAAGAATGATTACTAAAAAAACCTTCTTTAAAAATATTTTTTGAATTTTTTAAAAAAAAATTAATCTCTTTTTGTTTAAATTTTAAATCGAATATTTTTACTTGCTTCATTGTGCAATTAATTTTTCCAATATTGGAGATAGTTCTTTATAAGAACAATTTTCACAATGTTTTGAAGGCATATCTTTAATACATCCTTCTCGGATTTCATTCATTCTTTTAGAATTTAAGATTTCACTTATTGGATCTTTGAAAATATTTCCAATTGATTTAGTGTCAGTATTAAGAGCACAGACTTTTAAATTACCTTCAACTGTCATATAAATACCTGTTTTTACCCAAAAACAATCTGACCAAGTCCATGGTGCCTTACCTTTAATGTTTTTAGAATAATTCTTTTTTAAATAACTGATT
>CEUZ01081975.1_pt1 | contig 22028 bp, 22 predicted proteins | sample 361511 | NCBI WGS metagenome assembly CEUZ01 (sample SAMEA2622822, study PRJEB7988) | marine metagenome | biome: marine biome (ENVO:00000447); feature: surface water layer (ENVO:00002042); material: "saline water (ENVO:00002010), including plankton (ENVO:xxxxxxxx)" | depth 5 m
CAATTCCAGATCATTTGAATTGATTGTAGAATCATGATCAATAATTAAAAATGATGGTTTTTCATCATCAAAAAAATTTTTTAAAATTGAGTTCAGCATAATAATTTGTCGTTTTACAGTAATCTTATCTAGATTTATTATACTTGGTAAATTTCCTGATGTAGAACTAGAATGTATTGTTCTAATTATTTCATTTTTAGGTACAGAAATCAATTCAATTTTTTTAAAAAGTGAAACTGGGAGAAAAGGTATTGATTCTAATTTTTCAAAATTAATTGGATCGAAGGTTTTCTTTTCACAAAAATTTTTATAATCTTTACAATTATCATAATGAAATTGAATTGATTCTTTCATTGAATCTAGAAAAATCTTATTTTTTTCATTTGATGATAAAGAATACGGATTGGATTTTATCAGTTCGTCAGTTTTCATTGTTAATTCCTTTATATTCATATTAAAATCGAATACTTATTCTTTAGCATACATTTCTCTTAATACATTTTTTTCAATTTTTCCAAATTCATTGATTGGTAGAGAATCTAGAAATAATATTTTTTGTGGAATTTTATATCTTTCAAGCAATTTGATACAATGAATCAAAATTTCATCATAAGATATTTTATTTTTTGGTGTAACAAATGCAATTGGGACTTCACCAAAGGTTTCATCAGAGACTCCGATCACACATACATCATCAACTTTAATCAATTGTTTTATCACTAATTCAACTTCACTGGGAGAAACCTTTTCACCACTTACATTAATGATATCATCTTTACGACCTTTAAGGAAAAGATAGTTCTCATCATCAAAAAATCCTAAATCACCAGTTTTTATCCATCCATCTGTTACTTTTGAATTGTCATTTGTATTTTGTAAATATTCATTAATTACGTTTGGCCCTTTAATCATAATTTCACCGATTTCAAAAGGATTATTGTTTTTTCCAAATTGATCTATTGTTTTTATTTGTACACCAGGTGCAGGTGTTCCAACAGATTCTAGCTTAGATTTTTTGGAATTAAATAATAAAAAAGTTGAACGTGATGCCTCAGTTAAACCATAATAAGTAAAAAATTTTGTTGAAGGAAGAAGATCAAGAATATTTTGAATTTGTTTTTTTGGTATTGGTGCACTATTTGTTAGTAAATATCTTAGATTTTTTCCAAAATCACAAAATTGTTGTTTATGTTGATCAAGTAATTTTTTGAATGTAGCCGGAACACCTACAAAACCTGTTGCTTTTTTAGCAATTATTTCATCTAATACTGTTTTTAAATTCATAGAATTTTGAAAAATTACTGTTGAACCACCCTGAGCAATTATGGTATGAATGCATCCTAATCCAAACGAGTGGGTTAGTTGAAGTGGATTAATTTCTATATCATTGGTTTCAACTCCAATAATTTTGATTATATTTTTTACAACAAATAAGATATTTTCATGTTTGATTTTCACACCTTTTGGAGTACCTGTTGTTCCAGAAGTAAAAATTATGCTAGAAACAGGAAAAAATTTATCATCTATATCTGTATATTTAATTTCTGATTTAGAACTATCACGAATAAAGTCAGAAATTAAAAAATAATCATATTCCAGTTTTATAATTTTATTTTTTAAAATTTCCGAGCAAAAAATTATTTTTGGATTTGTTTTTTTTATTTGTGTATTGACTTGGGTATTGGATGAATTAGATGGAATTAGATGAACAATACCTCCTGCCATCAAAGTACCAAAGTAAATTATAAGAAAATTTATTGAGTTTTCACTAAATAATGAAACAACTTGACCAGGAACTATAATTTTTTGTAACTGATTTGATACATGTTTAGAATTTATTAGTAAATTATTGTAAGAAATAGAATTCTCTTTTTCATAAATAGCAATTTTATCAGGAAATTTTTTTGCAGATATCTCAAGATAATGATATATTGCTTTTGGTGAAGATTTGGAAAAAGATTCGTTCGACATTTTATTTCTAAATCAGAATGATTTTAAAACTCCTGAAGGAGCAAAATGAATACTTTTTTTTGGAATATTTTTTCCAATTATACTACCTGCTCCGATAAATGATGATTCTCCAACTGATAACTTATCTTTAGTATTCACACCGTTTCCAAAGAAAACATCATTTTCAATAATATTTTCACCACTAATATTACAACCAGGTCCAATTGTTACAAAATTACCTATTTTACAATCGTGCCCAATTGTTACATTAACATTAATCAGTGTATGTTCACCTATTTCTATATTTGAAGAAATTATTGATCCAGCTTGAATAACAGTGCCCTCAGATATTTTTGTGAATTCAGATATTATTACTGAAGGATGAATGATTTTTGGGAAAAAGAATTTTTTATTATCCAATCGATTAATTATTTTTTTTCTTATTTTTGGATCACCCGTAGCAACAATACATCCAACTGAAGAATAATTTGATGATAAAAACCAATCAATATCACCTAAAATAGTATAATTGTTAAAATTTTTAGAAAGTTTTTTGTTATCATCAACAAAGCCTAAGATTTCGTATTGGTGTTCAATTTTATTACATGCAAGAAGAGTTGATAAAATTTCTTTTCCTAATCCACCAGCACCGATAATTATGATTTCCAAAATATCTTTCATTTTTTACGAAACATAATAGTTTATAATATTTGAGAAGTAATTACGCTATTAAATTATATGTAATAATTAAAATTTTAAAATGAGTAGCTTGGTGGAAGTAGTCGCAGAAATAGGTATCAATTGGGAAGGTGATTTTGAATTATTATCAGAAATGATAAACAAATCCAAAGATGCTGGTTGTAACGCAATAAAATTACAAGCATTTGAAAGAGCTACGTGCAATAATCATCCAGAGACAGATAGATTACTAAGATCATCTGTTACTAAAGATAATATTGAAAGAATTGATGGTTTTGCCAAAAATGCTGATATTGAGTGGTTTTGTACCCCAATGTATTCAGATGCAGTAAAATTTTTAGAACCATTTTTGAAACGATTTAAAATTAGAGAGATTGATGCAAGAGAATTAGTAAAAGGAAAAACTACAGGATTGGTAGATAAAATTTTAGAAACAAAAAAACCAATTATTGCAAGTTCCGAAAATATTCCTAATAAGGAAATAATAACTGCAAATTTGAAATGGTTATACTGTATTCCAAAATACCCATGTGATTATACTGAAATAGATTTTGAAAAAATGAAATTTTTTGATGGATACTCAAATCATTGTCCCAGCATTTCTGCACCTATAGATGCAGTAAAAAATGGCGCAAAAATTATTGAAGTCCATATAACTTCAGATAAAACAAAAGAATTCATAGATAATAACGTAAGTTTTGATTTTAATGAATTAACACAACTTGTTGAAGAAATACGTATACTAGAAAAAAAATTGTGAGGATAAAGATCATTAGTAATGTTAAATAACTAATTTTTTTCAAAATCGTTATGAAATATTGCACTAAATGTTTAATGCCAGATACAAGACCGAATATCAAATTTTCAGATGGTGTTTGTCAAGGTTGTCTATCCTATGATAGACAAAAAACAACTGATTGGGAAAAACGCTGGAATGAATTAGAAAAATTATGTGAGAAATATAGAGGGAAAAATGGTAATGATTATGATTGTATCATAGCTGTTTCAGGTGGAAAAGATTCACATTTTCAAACATATCTTATTAAAGAAAAATTAGGAATGAACCCGTTACTTGTGAGCTCAGGTAATATAGAATGGACAGAAATAGGAAAAAAGAATTTGGAAAATATTTCAGAAGCTTTTGGTTGCGACATGATTGTATCTCATCCTAATAGAAAAATTGCTAGAAAAATGATGAGAAAGGCATTCAAAGATATAGGTTCTCCTGGATGGTATTTGGATAGTGGTCTTTATTCATTTCCAATTAACATGGCAATGAAACTTGGAATAAAATTGATTTTCTATGGTGAAGATGTGAATTATACATATGGTGGAGAATTTTCAGAAGAGACTCCATCTGCAATTAACCAATCAAAAAATGATGTTGTAAAACCAATATGGGATCAATGGTTCAATGATGGAGAAATTACTGAAAGAGATTTACAGTCTATTAAACACCCTGATGAAAATGAAATGAAAAAATGTAAACTGGAACCGATTTACCTGAGTTATTTTGTACCATGGAATTCAATTCATAATTTTGAAGTTGCAAAAAGATGGGGATTCAAACATTTAGGTCACGAATATGAAAGAGAAAGTAATTTAGAAAATTTTGATCAAATAGATTCATTAAGTTATCTGTTAAATCCTTCGTTAAAATTTCAAAAATATGGACATGCTATGGCTACAGATTTTGCTTCAAAAATGATCAGGTATGGTTTAAAAACACGAGACGAGATGATCCCTTTTGTTGAAGAACATGATGGGAAGTTAGACCAAGGAGTGATAGAAGAATTCTGTGAGTTCACTCGTATGTCTATTGATGAATTCTATAGAATATTAGATAAATGGTATAACACTGATCTATTTGAACAGGATAATCATGGTGTGTGGCATAAAAAATTCAAAGTTGGAAAAGGATTAAATAAATAAAAATATCAACTAGGTATTTTTTTTCTTAAACTAAGATAGATTAAAACTTCTATTGTCTGTGCCAACACAAAAGAAATAGCAAGGCCAATTATACCATATGTTAAACCAAGAATCACAAAACCTATTACCTAATGTATCAGTAAAACCAACTAGAAACAATCCTTTTGGAAAATTTATTTTTAATTTCATAAAATCACTACTAAGAACAAGTTTCATTAATTATTCTTACAAAATTAGAAGATGCATTACCTGGAACTTCCAAAAATGAATTTATGTATTTTTCACCATTTGTTTTTAAATTAATTTGAAAATTTGGATCAAATAAAATTTTTTCAAAGTCTTTTTTATCTAATTTGTTATGATATACGCTATAAACTGCATTAATTTCATCATAATCAAATATTTTATCTTTAATTAAAGTAATATTCAAAACAGGTTTTCTCAAAATTAAACCTTCCAACATTGTAGTAGATGGAATTAATTCCGAATGAATATTAATTAAAACATCACAATTAGCAATGAGCAATCTACTAGGTTCAGATTGTAGAATTTGGATATTAGGATTTATTTTTTTTATACGTTCTTTTAAAAATTCATTATAAGGATCCTTAGCAGGGTGAATTTTTATAATCAAATCAATTTTTTCGGGTAAATTTTCAATTATTTGAAAAATTTTTTTGAATAAAATTTCAATATTTAAAAATATATCTGTGTTTAATTGTGCGTTTGTCCATTCGAAATTTTGAGTTGTAATAAGAACTGATTTATTTTTTGATTGTTTCGTTTTAGTTTGTTTGAAAAAAATATCGTGTCTTGGGCTACCAGATAAAATTATTTTTTCATGAGGGATTTTTTTATGCATTAAAAGATTTGACGCTTGTTTTTTACCCCATAATGCTATTTTATCTTTAAAAATTGATGTATCAAATACATCATATCTCATATCATTAGAAGTATAATTTGCATATGCATGTTGTAACATAATTGCATTAATTTTTTTAGATTCAAAATCCAAAATGGCTTTTTCAGTTTCACCCAAATAATTATGATGAATAATACATTGAATATCTAACATTTCATGAATATTTTTTGCTAAAATAATTAATTCAGAATATTCATAGACTCTTTTTTGATATAATTCAAATAAAATTTTATCAATTAACCCCCAAAAAGGCATATCTTCAATTGAAAAAATCTCGTCAAATATTTTTTTATTATTTTTCCATGTATCGGTAATTATTTCTAAAAACTGTTTTTCAATATTTTTAATATATTTTTTATCATCGTTTGATAAAAAACTACTTGGGTGAATTAATTTTATATTATTTTTTGAAAGGATTTTTAAAGAATCAATATCAAGAATTGGTTTTCTTCTATTCAAAATAACAATTTGTTTTTCATTAGAGGATAACTGTTCAAACATTTGAGAGTATGTTTTAGGATTAATTTCAAGAAAAAGTATAATTTTTTTCTTAAAATTTTTATTTAAAGAAAATTTTTGGAATTTATCTTGGAATTTATCAATGGTATTTTTTGTTTTAAGAATTAATGATCGTGATAGGGGTAATGAAAATGAAAAATTACCTATTTTTAATTCAACAGGAAAACTTTCCCATGAGATTGTAAATTCGTGTTTTATTCCATTTATTAAATTAATTTCAATGTTTTTATCTATACATTTTTGTTGTAATACTTTTCCAAAATGTTCATTTACAAAAATTTGATTTGGTTTTATATCTTCTAAAATTCTTTTCATAGTAAGTAAAAGATAAACTTCTTTTATCAAAAGATTGTGAAACTCTGCAGTATCTAACATACCAAATGGATTAAGTCCATAAATTTTTCTTTCACAAAATTCTTTTCTTTTTTTGAACCAATCCCATAAAGATACAACAGTATCAAATATTTGAAATAAATCTTTTTGCTGTAATACTCTTTCACCAATTATATGTGAAATTTTTTTTTCATCTAAAAAATAATGGGTTCTAATGTCAAACGAGTAAATTGTAGTTTCTTCTGAGTTTAAAATATTTTTATCTATTAATTCAACTTCGTTTGGCTGATCAATGAAAATGAGAGTTTTTGACAATTTAAAATCAATTTATGTCGAATGAGATATAATTTGTGATAGTATATTCATAGAAATTTATTGATAACGTAAAACATTTAGCTTTCATATATTTTTGAAAAAATTATAGTTTAAAAATGAATTTACACATTTCTACGAAATAGGTTTTTTAGAACTACCTAACAAGATATCATATAATGTCTGATTGGATTTTACCCTTATACAAAATTTATTCTGATGATGAGGATGTTAATCTTGTAACAAAAATTATTAGACGAGGGACATACTGGGCTATTGGACCTGAAATTGAAGAATTTGAAAATGCCTTAAAAAATTATCTAGGTGTCGATTATTGTGTTGCAATGAATTCTGGTACATCAGCTTTGCATGCAAGTTTGTTATCATATAATATCAAAGATAATGATGAAGTTATTGTTCCATCATTTTCATTTATTTCAACTGCAAATTCAGTTTTATTCGTTAAGGCTAATCCAATTTTTGCAGATATTGAAAAACAAAATTATGGTTTAGATCCTTCTGACATTAAGAAAAAAATTTCTCCAAAAACAAAAATGATTATGCCTATGGATTTTGGAGGACTTTCATGTAAAATAAATGAAATTAAACAAATTACTGATGAAAAAAATTTAATTTTATTAGAAGATGGCGCAGAGTCATTAGGTTCATCAGTGAATAAGAAAAAAACTGGAGCAATTTCTGATGCAACAATCTTTAGTTTTTGTGGAAATAAAGTCATAACTACCGGAGAAGGGGGAGCAGTTGCAACGAATTCAAAAGAGGTTTATGATAAAATTAATTTAATTCGTTCGCATGGACGACAGGATAATTCTAATTATTTTAATAATCCAGAAGTTTCACAATATGTTGATGTTGGATTCAATTGGAGAATGTCATCTATTACTGCAGCATTAGGAATTTCTCAGCTACAAAAATTAGATAAATTGATAAAAATGCGTCAAGAACATGCTAACTATATCACTAATAGAATTTCAAAACATAGAGAAATTAAACCACCTTTTTCAAATAATGAATATGAAAATATTTTTCAAATGTATACAATTACGTTAAAAGATAAATCTATGAGAGATAATCTTCATAAATTTTTATTAGGAAAAAAAATATTCTGTAAAATCTATTTTTCACCAATACATTTAACAGAATATTATCAAAAAATACTAGTTAATAATTTCTCATTACCAAACACAGAAGAAATTTCTAATCTAGTCTTAACTTTACCACTATTTCCGAATATGACATATGAAGAAAAAGAATATTTGATTACTTCAATTGATGAATTTTTTGAAAAAATGATATAATTATGGAACGTCTAACGAACCAGGAATGCCTTGAATGAATACTTTTTCTTGTAATTGTTTAGATCCAAATAGTAATTTGTAATTATTATATTTATCATCAGAAAAATTTGGAATACTCCCATCATCTAATGCATTCTTAATCTCATCATATGCAAAATCAATATTTTTTGTTGGATTAAATCCGATTTGGTTGATTTTTTCTCCAGATACATTGTAATTCCTTTTATCTAATTCTTCAGTATTAATAGAAATTTCACATGATGTTAATTTTTTAATTTTTTCGGCAGCCTGCATAATTGTCATATTCTCTGAAACAATGTTGTAAGTTCCAGTGAGATTTTTTTCCATGCTGAAAATAAGTGAATCCGCTGCATCATTTACATGTAAAAATGGTCTAAATTGATCACCGCCATTAACTGTAATTTTTCCTTCTTTGATTGCTTGCGCAATAAACAAATTGATTACTAAATCAAATCTCATCCTAGGTGAAAGACCAAATAATGTACCAAAACGTAAAATTGTTGGTGCTCGGTTTAACCATCCAGTTGCTCTTTCAGACAAATATTTTTGTTTAGCATAAAAATCAAATGGATCACAAGGAGATTTTTCTGTAATCATAGTATTTGGTTGACTCCCATAAACGGAACATGTGCTTGCAAAAATGTAAGTGTCGATGTTATGTAATTGACATAATTCTGCAATATTCTTTGTCGCTAAATAATTTATTTCTTCACTACTCTTGGGTTCTATACTAGATGCAGGCATACCTACAAGAGAAGCTAAATGAATTACAGCATCAACATTTTTCATTGCTTTGACTGTTACAACTAAATTTCTTATATCACCTTCTATGATTTCAAAATTTTTATTTTTTAAAAGTGATTCAATTGGTTTTTTACCATACCAAAACGTATCAATCATTCTTACCTCATATGCTTTATCAAGAAGTTTTTGACACAATATTGAGCCTAGGTAACCAGCCCCTCCAGTAACTAGAATTTTCATGAATCAATAATTATTTGTGATTATATATGTGTGAAAATTAAATTATGAATTATCTATCCCTAGCAAGAATTAAAACCACTCATTCATAAAAAAAACAATTGAAAATAGCAATAGTAGGATATGGTTCGATAGGAAAAAGACATTTTAAAAATATTTCAAAAAATCATGAAGATGATATAATTATTTGTTCAAAAAGAAATGATATACCAAAAAGTATTGAACAATGTAAAACAATTACTGAGTGTTTAAAACAAAAACCAGATATTGTAATAATCACAAATGAGACAAATAAACATCTTAAAACTGCAATAAAATTTGCAAGCATAGGCTGTCATATTTTTATTGAAAAACCATTATCACATTCAATTGAAGGAGTAAAAAAATTAGAGAAAATCAGTTCTAATAAAAAAATTGTAACACAGATTGGATGTAATTTAAGATTTAATCCATGTCTGATTAGAATTAGAAAAATAATTTCCCAAAAAGAAATTGGAAAAATAATTTCTTTTAAAGCAGAACATGGTAGTTATTTACCAGATTGGCATCCTAATGAAGATTATAGAAAGAGTTATGCAGCAAAAAAAGAAAATGGTGGAGATATTATGTTAACATCTATTCATGAAGTTGATTATCTCTATTGGTTCTTTGGAAAAGTGACAGATATATTTGCAAAATCAGGAAAATATAGTAACTTAAAGATCTCTTCCGATGATCATTCATCAATGTTCTTAAAATTTGCAAATGGTGTTATTGGAGAAATACATTTAGATTATTATCAGAGACCAAAAACAAGAACATGTAAAATTATTGGGACAAAGGGCACTATTTTTTGGAATAATGAAGAAAATACCGTAAAAATTTTTCAATCAGATACAAAAAAACTAAAAACTATACTAAAGTTAACTAATTTCGATATGAATAAAATGTACATGGATGAAATAAGACATTTTAAAAAATGTGTGATGGAAAATGAGAAATCAATTAATGACATTAAACAAGGCATAGATACATTAAAAATATCGCTTCATGCAAAAAAATCTTCAGATAGTAATAAGATGGTGAAAGTGAGTTGAAAGAAAATGAAATTTTAAAAATGTTTGATTTGAAAGATCGGAATATAATCATTACCGGTTCAGCAGGATTGTTAGGTTCTCAATACGCACTAACATTAAGCAAGGTAGGTGCAAACACCATATTAGTAGATTTAGACAAAAAAAGAAACCAAAAACTAATGGAAGATATTAAATCAAAATATCATACAAAACCTAAATCTTACAACATAGATGTGACTTCAAAAGATGAAATTCTTAATTTGAAAGACGATATCTTGAAGAATTATGACCATGTTTATGGTTTAATTAACAATGTAGCATTTACAACAAAAGCTTCTAAAGTAAAAAAAATTGAAAAATTTTCTTCAGATTTTGAAGAATTTCCATTGGATATTTGGAAAAAATCAATTGATGTGAATCTAACTTCAGTGTTTCTATGTTCACAAATTTTTGGTAGGGAAATGCTGAAAAAGAAAAAGGGTGTTATTGTAAATATTGCATCTACATATGGTTTAGTTGGAGCAGACCAAAGAATTTATGGAAATTCAAAAATTAATTCGCCATCATCCTATGCTGCAACAAAAGGTGCAATTGTGAATTTAACTAGATATTTAGCTGCGTATTGGCATAAAAAAAACATACGTGTAAACACATTATCACCAGGAGGAGTGAAGGATGAAACATACCAAAAAGCAAATTTCATAAAAAATTACTCAGATAAAACAATTTTAGGTAGAATGGCTAAAAAAACAGAATATAATGGAGCCATATTATTTCTGATGTCAGATGCATCATCGTATATGACTGGTTCAAATCTTATAGTAGATGGCGGATGGACTGCCTGGTAAATTACATTCTATAATTTTGATGCAATCTCATATTCAAAATTTGTATCGATCATTAATCCTTTTTTCTGTGTTACAACATACGGTATTTCTTTAGGCATGTGTAATCTACCATATTTCAAAAAACTTTTTTTATCAATTAAAAAACATCCAGCTAATTGAAATACAGTTGGTACAGAATTACGTGAAAAAAAATCCTTTTTTAATTTTTTAGAGATTTCTAAAAAACCATTTCTGTTTAGTTCCATTTGGTTAAAGTATGGATTAAGATGTGTTTTGTATGATAGAATGACTGTATGAACATTAGATTTATCGAATAGTTTTTTCATTCCAATAATATCATTAGGTTTTAGAAAAAATGTAGTTACATCATAAAGAAAAATTTCTTGGAAAGAATAATTTAGTTTTTCTAGATTTTTTATTGTATGTAATACCACATCATTCATACTTGAATTATCATTAGCAAATTTCTTAGGTCTTATGAATGGGACTTCAGCACCAAAATTTTCTGAAATTTTTTGTATTTTTTTGTGATCAGTGGATACAATAATTTTGGAAAAAATTTTTGATTTTTTTGCTTTTTCTATTGCATGCACAATCAATGGTTTCCCTTTTATCATTTTGATATTTTTATTAACAACTCCTTTTGAGCCGTATCTGGCAGGAATAAGACAGATGATCTTAGAATCTTTTGAAGTCATATCGTGTAAGACCGAATTATTTTAAATGCTTCAGCTTTTTCAAATCCAGATTCAACACCTCTCATATTTGCTAGAGTTTCTACAGCTTTAATAGAACGAACATGAGGATAATCTTCTATCTCGGAATTGTATTGTTTAATAGCATCTAATTTAGGTTGAAATTCTTTTGAAATGTCAACAAACAGGTTTGGAGAAAAAGAGGTTCTGTTAGTACTAAATAATTCGTATTGAATGATTTGTTTTACATGAATGGTTTTAGGTCTAGATGCTATCAATGTACATTCATTAACTTTTTTGTGATCTTGATGACCATCATTATTTGGCGTAGTAAAAATTATTTCTGGTTTAAAAGTAGAAATTTTTTCTTCAATTTTTTGTGTAATTTCCAAAGTAGAGGTACTATCTAATTTTCCATCTGGGAAATCTAGGAAATCAAAATTCTTGACACCAAGTATTTTTCCAGCATTTATACAAGATTTCCTTCTGACATCAATCATTTTTTTATCAGAATATTGTGCAGATGCACCATCAGTAATAACAAAAATATCAATTTCGGCACCTTGATCAGAATATTTTTTTATTGTGCCACCCATACCAAATGTTTCATCGTCTGGATGTGCAGATAGTACAAGAATTCGCATGTTTAACGACATTATGATTCATTAATAATCCTTATAGTTGAAAATAAAATTTGTTACTTATGAAGCAGTATGAAAATTTGAAAATAGTTTTTGTTTCAGGAGTAACTACGGGAGTAGAATGGGCAAAAACAATTCTTGAATCAAATTATAAAATTTCTGCATTTTTTACATATGATGAAATAAAAAAGAAAAATTATAGTGATTTTGGAGATTTCAACTCACTAAGCAAAAAATATAATATTCCACAATACAAAATTATAGGCAATATCAATGATTTGGAAAATGTGGAAATAATTAGAAAAATAGAGCCAGATTTAATTTTAGTATTAGGATGGTCACAATTATTAAAAATTGATTTAATAAGAATTCCAAGAATTGGAGTTTTTGGTTCACATCCAACATTATTACCAAAATATAGAGGTCGTGCTCCAATACCATGGACAATTATCAAGGAATTAAAAAAAAGTGGTTTAACGTTTTTTTGGATTAGTGAAGGAATGGATAATGGAGATATTTTAGATCAAAAAGAATTCTTGGTTTCAGACAATGAAGATGCAACAAGTTTAATGAAAAAAATTACAGATATAGGAAAAATAATGTTGAAAGAAAATTTAGGAAGAATTCGAGAGGGAATCATTACAAGAAAAAAACAAAACAAATTAGATTTTATTGAAGAATGGTCAAAAAGAACACCTGACGATGGAAAAATTGATTGGTCCAAAACAAATAAGGATATTCATAAATTAATCAGAGCTACAACGCATCCTTATCCTGGAGCATATACAATTTTTAAAAATAAAAAAATCAAGATTTGGAAATCTGAAATTGAAGAAAACAATGTGGATGGGTTTGGAAAAATTATATCGGTAAGAGATACAGGCGTAAAAATAAGTACAGGGAGGGGAAATCTGATAATTAAAAAAATTAGCATTAGTGAGAAAAATGATACATCAGCGTTTGATAAATCAAAAGAAATTGAATTAACCCAAATGTTTGATAACTCTACTATAGGAGAAAGTTTGGATTGAAAAATAATAGAAAAATTATTGTAACAACTGGAACCAGAGCAGAATATGGAATTTTAAAACCAGTATTACAGAAGATAAATAATAGCAAAAAAGTTGAGCTTATTTTGATAGTTTGTGGAATGCATTTATCAAAAAAATATGGAAATACTATTTCAGAAATTAAAAAAGATGGATTTAAAATTTCTAAAAAAATCAATATGATACCGAAAGGCAATACAAATTATGATATGGTGAAAGGATTAGGAATAGGGATAATAGAATTTTCTAATGCATTTAAGAAATTCAAACCAGATCTAAATGTAATTCTTGGTGATAGAGATGAGGCATTGGCATCTGCATTAGCAGCATTTCATATGAATATACCAAATGTCCATATTTCAGGTGGAGATAAAACTAAAGCGGGATTAGATGAATCCATACGTCATGCAATAACAAAAATTTCAAATATACATTTTCCAATTACTGAAAAAAGCAAACAAAGAATTATCAAAATGGGTGAATTACCAAAATTTGTATTTAATGTTGGATCACCATCTATAGATATGATTTACAAAAAACCAATAATTTCAAAAAATGATTTGGAAAAAAAATATAAAATCAAATTTACTGGTAATGATATATTACTTTTACAACATCCAATAACAACAGAGCCAGAAAAAAGTAAAAACCAAATTTCAGTTTTAATTAAAGGAATATTAAAAGCAAAACAAAAAGTTTTTTCAATTGCTCCAAATTCGGACGCTGGAAACAATGAAATTTTTCAAACATTGAAATTAATTTCTAAAAAAAATTCTAATTTTTATTTATTCAAAAATATTAGAAGAGAAGACTATTTAGGATTTTTAAAATATTCAGGTGTTTTAGTTGGTAATTCTAGTAGTGGAATTGTTGAAGCTGTTTACTTGAACACACCTGTAATTAATATAGGAATTAGACAAAAAGACAGAGAATCAGATTCAAATGTCTATCATATAGAAAATCCAACAAGTGAAATTATTGGGGAAAAAATTAATAAAATTTTAAAATCAAAAAAAGGAAAAATTAAAAATACTTTCATATATGGAAAAGGAAACTCATGTTCAAAAATTCTGAAGATTTTAGAAGAAATTAAAATTGATCATGAACTAATTCAAAAACAAATTGTGTATTAATAGAAAGTAACAATTACATAATAATTCTAATAAACCAAAATTATAGAAAATACATATGAATAAAATTTCAAAATATTTTTCATTACTAAAATTTTCATTGAAAAATCCTAAAAGTGGAGCAGAGATGATTAAAATTGCTCAAGATACTCAGGCCGATTCAAAAGAAGCTTTGAAGATTCATAGTGTCAAGGGGAAAACATTAGATAAATTATTTGAAGATTTTTTTCCGGATTCTAAATTCACAAAATCATTACTTAGAGATGAGGTGCATGATTTGGAAATTAGATTAAAAAAATTTCTAAATTCTCTAGAAAACGATGAATTTCCATCTCAAAAAAAACCATATCCTACAGATTACTCAATTCAAGAAGATTCAAGATTACTACTTTATGGATTATGTAGGATAACTCAACCGTTAATTGTAGTTGAAACAGGTGTTGCATATGGAATTAGTTCATCATACATTCTTCATGCATTAAAGAAAAATGGAAAAGGTACACTATATTCTATTGATGATACATTTAGACCATGGGAAACAAAGAAAATGATTGGTGCTGCAATTCCAAATGAATTAAAAGAAAATTGGGAATTAATAGTAGGAAAAAGTTCGGATAAATTAAAAGAAATTTCATCATCAATGAATAATATTGATATTTTCTTGCATGATAGTCTTCATACTTACAAAAATATGTTTTTTGAATTTAATTTAATGTGGCCTTGTATTAAAAAAAATGGATTTCTATTATCAGATGATATTTCAGATAATAATGCATTTTTTAATTTTTATTCCACAAAAAAAATAATTCCAAATCTTTTAAAAAATAAAAATGAAAAAATTTCTCTAGGAATTTTAAAAAAATAATTAATTAGATTTTGCAAAAAGGAATCCAATATCTGAAAAAAGTTTTTTAATTTTAATTTTGAAATTATGTGATTCTAATTTTTGAGTTAAATTTTCTAATAATTCAGGATTAGTATCTGCTCGATGATATTCAATGATAGTTTTTTTGATTTTTTGAAAGAAATGTTCGTTTAATGAATCAATTATTTCATACTCTGCACCTTCACAATCTAATTTAAGAAAATCACAAGTTTCAATATTATTTTTTTGAAATATCTCAGGCATAGATACTGAATTTACCGTAACAAAATTTTTGTTTTCAACAAACATACTATGACCGGATTCATCTTGGTTTAGATAGATTTTAACTTTAGAAGATCTGTTTGATACTGCAGAATTATACGATATGATATTAGTAATTTTATTTTGTTTTATATTTTCAAGCAATAGTTCATAATTTTCCTTAATAGGTTCATAACAAATTATTTTTCCATTTTTACAAAATTGTGATGCATATAATGCAAATAATCCAATATGAGCACCTACATCAATTATAATATCATTAGTTTCAATGTTAAAATCATCATGATGATATTCTTGAATTAACCAAACATGTGTTAAAGCCATTAAATCAGTTGAATTTACACGAATTTTGATTTTTTGCCCAGTTTTAGTTTCAAAAACTACATGTTTATTTTTAGTTAATCGGAAATATACTATAGGATAAAGATACCAATTTTTGAAGATTTTGCGTGAAGAAAGTAATAGATTAATTTTTGAAAATAAATTGGAACTCATACACTAAATCAACATAATTTGGTAAATATAATTCCGTAGAACAAAGTAAATTCATTTTTAACTTACTAATCATCCAAATTTTTATGAGGTTTTTGATTACCGGAGGATTAGGCTTTGTTGGAAGTCATCTGACTGAGTCTCTAATAAAGAAAAATCATGAAGTAATCATACTAACAAAAAGTTTTTCAAAAAAAAATAATATAAGAAATTCTTCTAAAAAAATCAAAATTGAAAAAATTGATGTAACAAAGTATTTACCAATTTTTAACATTATGAAAAAATACAAACCAGATGTAGTGATTCATCTTGCAGGAAACACCTCACATTCAAAATCATTTGAAAATCCAATTGCAGATTTAGATTCTAATACAAAATCTACAATAATATTACTTGAAAGCATAAGAAAATTAAAATTAAAAACTAAATTTATTTTGGGAAGTACATTTATTGTAATAGGGAAACCTTCAAAACTTCCAATTAATGAAAAAACTGAATCTAACCCCACAACGATTTATGGTGCTAATAGATTAACAAGTGAAACATATTGTAAAATTTATCACGAAGTTTATGGAATAAAAACAAATATTTTTCGATTAACTAATTCATTTGGACCACGTGAGCAAATAATTCCAAATAAAAATGCAGTAAATTTTTTAATTTATAGTGCTTACAAAGATCACAAAATTTCAATTTTTAACCAAGGTGAATTTTTTCGAGATTTTATTTACATAGATGATGTCATAACTGCTATAAATCTAATTATTAGAAAGGGTAAATCTGGAGAACTCTATTGGATTTCTTCAGGTAAAAAAATTTGGTTTAAAGAATTTGCAATTTTATTAAAAAAATATACAAAATGTAAAGTAAAATTTGTAAAATCACCAAACTATACAAAAAAAGTTGATGTAGGAAATTTTGTTGTAAGTAATTCAAAAATATGTAGATTAGGATGGAAACAAAAATTTTCTTTTGAAGAAGGAATTAAAAAAACATTGGATTTCTTTAAGACAGAATTTTAAATTATATTTTTAAACAAAAAATTTTCAAATGATGTAAATTTAAATTTCTTTAATAGGGATTCTGTTTTTTTGAAAGTGGAATCTAAATTATGATATGTAATAAAATTATCTTTAAATGGCAATTTTATTTTTGGCATAAATTCAGGGGTTAATTCCCAAGAATGTATGTAAAATGTAGCAGGCATATTTTGTTTTTCATAATTTTTTATTGCATTTTTTATGACATTTAATGGAAGAAATCTCAGATAGAAACCACCACCAGCAGGAATAGTTTTTCCAAAAAATTTGGTTACTAATAATGGAAATTCGATTAATTTTCCATCAGGAGAATTTTTTTCAAAACAATTTGTTGAAGTCCTATATGGTTTTTTTTCAGCATTGGGTAGTCCATATAATTGACTTTTTGCAGGAACCACACTGCTATCATATTGATAGTTATTCTTCGCTAAGAAATCTATAATCCATGAACTATTTTCATTTAAAGAAAATGTTGGTGCACGAAATCCTTTTGATTTATGATTAGTTAATTTTGAAAAATGTTCTAATTCGTTAGGAAAGTTTTCTTGAAAATTTTTATCATCTATTTTTGTATGATGCATCGTATGAAAAGCAATTTCATGTCCATTTTCTAATATTTTATCAAGAAGTGTTGGTTCAAATTCAAGTAATTCTCCAACCATGAAAAATGTTGCAGAAGTTTCATTAATCCGTAGTAAATCAATGATTTTATCTATACCATTAATTATTTTGGGTTCACAATTTTTTTTAGTATTATATTTTTGAATTAGATGTGGATGATACCAGTCCTCAAAATCAATTCCCAATATATTCAATTTATATAAAAAAATATTCAACATAGTATAAAATTGTGATTAAGAAATTATATCATATTTTTTTTATAACGCGACCAGGATTACCTGCTACTACACAATTATCAGGAATTTCTCCTGAGACCACTGTCCCCACAGATAAAATTGAATTTTTTCCAATGACAGATCCTGGACAAATAATACATCCAGGGTTAATCCAAGCACCAGATTTTATTGTTACCGGTTGAACTTTTCTAGGATAATTATTATTTTTTAAAAAGAGATTAGCAGTTGGATTGATGTGAGCAAAAATCATAGTATTACTACCAATCCCAACTTCATCTTCAATTGTTATTAGTTCAGGATAAATTAGATCAAATAAGACATATGGAGAAATATGACAAGATTTACCAATTTTTACACCTCTTAATCTTTGAAAGAAAATAGAAATTCCAGGATGGGGTGTTGAATAAGCAATTGTATGATGTAACCATGAACGTAAAAAAATTAATCTTAATCTAAATTTACCAAAAACTCCATTAAGATTATGATGTTTCATTAATTCTTTTTCATTGGTTTTAAAAATATTCTCTTCATTTTTCATAGTGCTTATCAAACCGTGAATTTTTTGAATCTAAACCTTTCTGATAAAAAAATAGTATAGTTTTACACAATATTTTTCATATATCAGACATTATTCGATAAGGAAAAGCATAATTTATGGAGAAAAAAGTCTACAGCATGAATGATAAATGCTTTGAATATACATATGAAGAAATTGAAATTGGATTTAAAAAGGAATTTTCTGTCAAAATAACTGAATCATTAGTTAATGATTTTGCAAGAATTTCAGGTGACTATAGTCCAATACATATGGATAACGAATATGCATCTAAAACTAGTTTCAAAAAACGAGTTGTACATGGTATGCTTTTAGCATCATTTTTTTCTAGAATAGATGGAATGTATTTACCAGGAAAACATGCATTATATTTTTCACAAAGCTTGCAATTTCAAAATCCATGTTTTATTGATGATGTTGTTACAGTAAAAAGTGAGGTTATCGATAAAAGTGATGCAACAAAAATAATTACATTAAAATCTGAGATTAATAATTCTGATGGAAAAATTCTTGTTAATGGTATAGGTAAAGTACTCGTCCGTAATGACTAGTAAGATTTTTTAAAATACTCTTTTAATTTTCGGTATAGAATTTTTTTTGTAGGGCCTTTTGGTATTTCAGTCAAATCTTTTAATTGATTTATTATAATGATTTTTTTAGGTTGTTTAAAATCTGCTAATTTATCCCTACAAAAAATTTTTATCTCTTTTTCAGTGATTTTTTCTTTTGATTTAATTTTAACAAAGGCACAAATATTTTCACCTAATAATTTATCAGGAATTCCAATTACAGCACACTCATCAATTAGAGAATGTTTAAATAAAATATTTTCAATTTCTCTAGGATAGATATTTTCCCCTCCCTTAATTATTAAGGAATCTTGTCTTCCATGAAAATAGTAATTACCATCTTTGTCTCGTCTTCCATAATCACCACTGTGGAACCAGCCATCTCTAAATACATTATTCATCAATTCATTTCCTAAATATCCAATTGCAACATTATATCCACGAATACAAATTTCACCTTCTTGATCATCTGGAGAATGTTTTCCATCTTCGTTAAGAATAATCATTTCGTTAGATAAGAGTGGTTTTCCAATTGAACCAGTTTTTCTATTTTGAGAGGGATATCCGTTGATGCAAGAAAATGATGTTGTTTCTGTTAAACCATATCCTTCAAAAATTGGTACATTAAATCTATTTTCAAATTTTTCTTGTATAGATTGAGTTAAAATTTGACCACCACAAAGTATGCCAAGTAAAGAATTATCTTTTCTTTCTTCTGAAAAACTAAGTAAAATAGACAAAATTGATGACATAACACTAGTCCAAGTGACTCCATATTCATTAACTAAAAACCAAAATGCAAAAAGACTAACCTTTCCTTTAACAATTACAGTAGAACCTCCAGAATATAATGGAGCCAATAATGTTGTAATTTGACCATTATTGTGAAATAATGGAAGTATACAAAGACATCTAGTTTTTTCATTAAATTCAAACCATTGTGAAATGCTCATAGAGTCAGACAATAAATTCAAGTGAGAAAGAATAACTCCTTTAGGATTTCCAGTAGTACCAGAAGTATAAATTATAACAGCATTATCTAGCAAATCAACATTTTCAGAATTAAATTCTATTTCGTCGTCAAATGAGGATGTTAATTCATGAATTTTGTGAATTTGTAAATAATTTTTTTCTTTTAAATTTTTTTGAACAAGAACTATTTTAGATTCTAGTGTATGATTATAAAATACAATTTTTGAATTACTATTTCGAATTATATATTCAATTTCTCTAGATGACATATCTGGATTAATAGGAACAATCGTTAAACCATAAAACAGTCCAGCAAAATATAATATTAAGAATTCAGATGAATTATGAAATATCAATGATATAATATCATTTTTTTTAAGGTTTTTTGTTTTCATAAAATTGATTGTTTTAAAAATAATATTTTTAAATTCTAAATATGTGAACTGTTCTTTCTTATCTCCATGTATAATTAAGAAAATTTTATTAGGAGTTTTTTGCATTTGGGTTAAAAAAAGATCTTTAATATTTTCGTATTCAATGTCACAGCTAACTGCTAATTTTTGATGTAAAATTGGATTATTTTTCATCTAAATACTTGAGAATTTTATTTTTTATGATAGGTATTGATGTAATTTCGGTAGTATCTGCAACTGCCAATTTTATTTTAAATTCCTTTTCAAGATTTACAATTAATTCAAAATGCTTAAACGAATCCCATTCAGGTATATCATCCATAGATGATGTTAGATCAATATGATCAATTTCAAAAATTTTTATTAAAAGATCCTTTAATCTTTTATCAATTTCATTATCTGAATAACTCATGAATTTTTTTACAAAATATTATAAATAAACGTTCAGTAATAATATTTCAAAATACTAACTAATCTTTTGCCAAATATTTTGCAACTTTAATAATTCCTTGTTCTATAAGATCAGGATTATTAACTAATGGACCTAAAGAAATTCTAACTGCATTTTTTCCAGTTTTTCCAAATCCCCAACCAGGGATAAAAAAAACACCCGTATTTTTTAAAACGTCTTTAACAAAAGTTGCACTATCAGAATTAATTTTCATAAATATGTATAATCCACCATCAGGTTTGATTGTGGGTAATTTCAAATATTTATCAATGATTTGATTCGTTTTTTCAGAAATATTTTTGTATAAATTTTGAGTTTTTTCTAGATAATCATGTAATGTATCATTTTCTATGGACTCAGTTACAAATTTCTGAAAAGCCATTTGATGCAGCTGATCAGGTGATAAGATTGTTGAGCTTTGAATTAATTCTAAAGATTCAATGATTGATTCTTGAGCTTCAATCCAACCTATTCTTCGTCCTAAACTTCTACACCATTTAGAATTCGTACGTATTGCAATAAAATTTTCTCTTGGGCCCCATGAAAAATACTCGGGCATATTTTTATCAAAAATTAATTCTTTATATGCAAAATCAATTAACAAATATCCATCAACATTTTTGATAGCATCTAATGTTTTTTCAATAAAATTTTGTGAGAGTATTTTTGACGTAGGATTATCTGGAGAAACTAATAAAACAATTTTTGGTTTATGTTCTAAAATATATTTTGAAAATTCATCGATTTTTTCATCTGCGACAAATTCCCACTTTTCTTCATCAATTACTGAAAAACGTAAAATATCAATATTAGAGAATTTATTTTCTAATTGTTCAGGATAGTTAGAATATGAAGGATCTAATAGTAGAACTTTATCTCCATATTCAAGCAGTAACGTAAACAAGTCATTTGTTAATTGTGTTGAACCTAAACCAACAGAAATTTGTTTTTCATTTATTTGCATATTATACAAATAATTTTCAAATTTACATAATGAATTTCTGAAATCTCTATCACCGAGACTTGTAGAATAACTCCCAGATTTATGAAAGAGTTCAGGATCATTTATGATAGTTTTATATGCATTTCTTAATTCTTCAGGTGCACTATGATTACTCCAACCTC
>CEUZ01062238.1_pt1 | contig 22022 bp, 21 predicted proteins | sample 361511 | NCBI WGS metagenome assembly CEUZ01 (sample SAMEA2622822, study PRJEB7988) | marine metagenome | biome: marine biome (ENVO:00000447); feature: surface water layer (ENVO:00002042); material: "saline water (ENVO:00002010), including plankton (ENVO:xxxxxxxx)" | depth 5 m
TATGAGATATACAGAAACAAAATTATCAAAAGTTTCACAATTTTTAATCGACGATATAGAAAAAAATACAATAGAATTTAGAAATAATTATGATGATACTGAAAAAGAACCAGTTGTTTTGCCTTCTCAATTTCCTAATTTATTAGTTAATGGAGCTGGAGGAATTGCAGTAGGTATGGCTACTAGTATACCTCCACACAATCTAGGAGAAATTATAGAGGGAACAATTGCATATATAAAAGATAAAGATATAACTATTGGCCAATTAATGAAAAAAATTCCTGGTCCCGATTTTCCAACCGGAGGAATTATTATTGGAAAAGATAATTTAAAGCAAGGTTATAACAAGGGAAGAGGTTCAATTAAAATAAGAGGAGAACTTGAAGAAGAAAGCTTAAAAAATGGAAAGACCAGATTAATAATTAAATCGATACCATATCAAATTAACAAATCAACTTTAAATGAAAGAATAGCCGAATTGGCCCGCGATAAAAAAATAGAGGGCATTAGTGATATCAGAGATGAGTCAAACCACAAAGGTATAAGGGTGGTCATTGATTTAAGAAGAAATGTTGAGGCCGAAACTATAAAAAGACAATTATATAAACTTACATCAGTAGAGTCATCATTTGGTTTTAATACGCTAGCAATAGTAGATGGAAAACCAAAAATTTTAAATTTAAAAGAATTTATAACTGAATTTGTTAACTTTAGAGAAAAAACTTTAACTAGAAAAATTAAATTTGATTTAAATAAAGCTTTAGAAAAGGTTCATATTCTTTTAGGAATATCAGTTTCCGTTGAAAATATTGATGCTATTATAAAAATTATTAAAAATTCATCAAATGTTGAATCAGCAAGAAAGTCTTTACTTGCAAAAAAATGGAAAATCAAAAAAACTATAAATTTATTAAAATTAGTAAAATCTGAAAAATCTGGAAGCAGTTATTCTTTTTCAGAAAAACAGGTTAATGCAATTTTAGAATTAAGATTACAAAAATTAACTACTTTTGGAATTAATGAAATAGAAACTGAAATTAAAAAACTTGCTGCAGAAATAAAAAGTTACGAGAAAATTTTAAAATCAAAAAAAGAACTTTTTAACGTAATTATAGATGAACTAAATAAAATTAAGGATAAATTTTCAATTAAAAGAAGAACTAAAATTATAGATGCAGTACTAAATTACAACATAGAAGAGACAATCCAGAAAGAAGCTATTGTTGTTACGATTACTCATAAAGGCTATATAAAAAGAGGTTCATTATCTTCTGTTAAAATTCAGAAAAGAGGAGGAAAAGGAAAGACAGGAATTAAAACAAGAGACGAAGATTTTGTTGTGCAGATATTTACAGCTAATTCTCATACCCCAGTTTTATTTTTCTCTACACAAGGTTTAGTATATAAATTAAAAGCATGGAAAATACCACAAGGAACCGCGAGCTCTAAAGGCAAAACTTTATTTAATCTTCTTCCATTAAAAAGTCATCATGCAATAAGTTCAATTATGCCGTTACCTGAAAATGAGGAACAGTGGAAGAAACTTTACGTAGTTTTTGCTACCGCAAACGGAAAAGTTAGAAAAAATAGTTTAGAAGATTTTTCTAATATTCAATCGACAGGTAAAATAGCAATGAAACTTGACGAAGGAGATAAAATTATTGGAGTTAAAATATGTAAAGAAGATCAAGATATAATATTAAGTACTCATTTAGGTAAATGTATAAGATTTATGTCAAAAAAACTTAGAATATTTAAGGGCAGATCTTCAAAAGGTATTAAAGGAATAGAATTAGGTAAAGACGACAAAGTTATATCTTTATCTATTGTTCAAAATGTTGATGTAAACCAGAAGACAGCACAAAACATACTTAAAAATGGTTCAAAAGATAAAAATAAATCATCAGAACTTCTAGCAAAGCAAAAGTATATTTTATCAATTACCAAAAATGGTTTTGGTAAAAGAACTTCTTTTTATGATTACAGAGTCACAAATAGAGGAGGAAAGGGTATAATTGGTATAGTTAATTCTGAAAGAAATGGAAATGTAGCGGCCTCATTTCCTGTAAATGAAGGTGATGAGATTATTTTATCTACAGATAAAGGTAGAGTAATAAGATGTGCTGTTAAAGAAATTAGAAGCGCAGGAAGAAACACCCAAGGAGTAAGAATATTTAAACTTTCTGGTGAGGAAAAAGTTGTTTCTGCAATAAAAATTGATGATAATTTTAGTTAATAAAGAACATGAGTAATATTGGAATATATCCTGGAACATTTGATCCAATTACTTTTGGACATATTGATATAATTAAAAGAAGTTTAAAAATAGTAAAAAAATTAGTAGTCGCAGTCTCAAGTGATACAAATAAAGAATTTTTTTTTAACGAAGAAGAAAGAGTTAATTTAATTAAAGATGCGCTTTTTAAAGATTTAAAGTTTAATAGGAAGATTATCAAGATTATATATTTTGATACATTAACGACATCTCTATGTAGAAAATATAAGGCTACAACTTTATTTAGAGGTTTAAGAGCGGCATCTGATTTTGAATATGAGTTTCAATTAGCTGGCATGAACAGAAAACTGGATAAAAATATAGAAACAGTTTTTTTGATGGCTGATATAGATAAGCAAGTTATTTCATCAAGATTTGTTAAGGAGATAGCTAAGTTGAACGGAAGAATTGATAATTTTGTCACAAAAAGTACTATTAAGGCCATTAAAAAAAAATTATGATAAAAAAAATATTTTTATGTTTTTTATTATTTTTATTTACTAATCAAACTTTTGCGGAGGAAAATATTATGATTATGAAATTAAAAGATGGAGATGTTGTAATAGAGCTATTTAATGATATAGCTCCAAAACATGTTGAAAGGTTTAAAAAACTTGCTGAAGAAAAAAAATATGATGGAGTGGTTTTTCATAGAGTTATAGATGGTTTTATGGCACAAACGGGAGATGTCCAGTATGGTAATTCTAACCTGGATACTTATGATATTAGACGTGCCGGAACCGGAGGTTCAGACTATCCAGATTTAAAAGCTGAATTCAGTAGCGCATCTCACGAACGTGGTACTTTATCAATGGCACGTTCAAGTGATCCAAATAGTGCAAATAGTCAATTTTTCATTTGTTTTCAATCAGCTCCACATTTAGATCGACAATATAGTGTATTTGGTAAAGTAATTAAAGGAATGGAGTTTGTTGATCAAATTAAAAGAGGTCAGGGATCAAATGGTGAAGTATCTGACCCAGATAAAATTATTAGCATGACAGCTAAATAAAAAGTTTTATGCCAAACGAAAAATTTTCTTTCGAACTTTTGAAAGAAGATGGTTTTTCAAGATTAGGGAAAATTAATACACATAGAGGAATAATTGACACACCTGCATTTATGCCTGTTGGCACACAAGCTACCGTCAAATCAGCTTTCATTGATGATGTAATATTATCTGGAGCACAAATAATTTTAGGTAATACATACCATTTAATGATTAGACCCGGAACTTCAAGAATAAAAAGAATAGGGGGGTTACACAACTTTATGAATTGTAAACTTCCTATATTAACAGATTCTGGAGGTTTTCAAATTATGTCATTATCAAAGATGGTAAAAATTGATAAAGATAAAGGTGCAATTTTTAATTCACACATAGATGGAAAAAAATTCATATTAAGTCCGGAGACAAGTATTAAAATACAAAAAGATTTAAACTCAGATATATTGATGGTATTAGATGAGTGTCCTAAATTAACCAATGACAAAAACAAAATAAAACATTCATTAGAAATTTCACATCATTGGGCAAATAGATCAAAACAAGAATTTGGTAATAATCATAAAAAGGCACTTTTTGGAATTGTTCAAGGAGGTATATATAAAGATTTAAGACTTGAAAGCTTGAATAAACTTATGGAAATCGGCTTTGATGGATATGCTCTTGGTGGCTTAGCTGTTGGTGAAACGCAAAAACAAATGTTCAAAGTTTTGGATGATATAAAAGCTTATATGCCAAAAAACAAACCCAGATACCTAATGGGAGTAGGAACTCCTTCAGATATATTAGGTGCTGTAAAAAGGGGTATTGATATGTTTGATTGTGTCATTCCAACAAGGTCAGGTAGAACAGGTTTAGCATTTACATGGGAAGGAAGATTAAATTTACGAAATTCAAAGTATAAAAAAGACGATAGCCCTTTAAATCAAAATGCCACACTTAGAGATCTTAATTCCTATTCAAAAAGCTATATAAATCACCTAATTAACACTAATGAAATTTTAGCTTCAATGATATTAACGCTAAATAATATAGTTTTTTATCAGCAATTGATGTCAAAAATTAGAAAAGCCATTAAAAATAATAATTTTGGTGTTTTTTATAATAAATATATTAATGTAATTTAGTTATATCTACTTGCAAAAAATATAAAAGAATATAGTAATAATCTTTTCGGGGCCGTTAGCTCAGCTGGTAGAGCACTTCCCTTTTAAGGAAGGTGTCATTGGTTCGAATCCAATACGGCTCACCAAAAAAAAATTAATCCAAAATGAGAATTCTAAGTTGTTATAGGAGGGTATTTAATAATAATTTCTGGTATCCAATTTTTTAAGTTTTGAATTCTTTTGATGCTAGAAGGGTGTGTACTCATCCACTCAGGAGGTTCTTGCCCTTTATTTGATTCCTTCATTCTTTCCCAAATTTTTACAGATTCACGAATATCATAACCCGCAAGTGAAGAAAAAATTAAACCTAAATAATCAGCTTCTGTTTCTTGTTTTCTTCCAAATGGATTTTCAATGCCGAAAGTTCTTAGCATTCCGGCTACATCAACTCCGGTAGTCCTTTGAGTGTTAGAAATAGCTCCCCCCGTAAAAATATCAACAGCTGCAGTACCTACATTTAAAATTAAACTTCTACTAGCTCTTTCAATGGAATGTTTTGCAACAGCATGAGCAATTTCATGACCCATGACCGCAGCTAGTCCATGTTTGTTTTTTGTGACTTTAAGAATTCCTGTATAAACAGCAATTTTACCTCCAGGCATACACCAAGCGTTTTTTATTTTATCATTATCAATAAGTATATATTCCCAATTAAAATTATATGTTGGATCTTTTTTTCCAACTGATTCAAAATAAGAACTCACAGAATTTTCAATTTTTGAACCAATTTTTTTAATTTCATCTAACTGTTTTTTATCATTACTTAATTTTGTTTTAGCTTTTACTCTTTCATATAATTGTGCAGCTTGTCTATTTATCGTGCTTTCTGGCAAAAGTTTTAATTGTTTTCGATCAGTAATCGGTGCAGTTGAGCAAGAAGTAACGACTAATCCACAGCTACAAGATCCAATTATTTCAAGAAATTTTCTTCTATTTATGTTATTAATTTTATTCATAGTTTAAATTATATAATAAATGGCTAAAACAGAAAAAAAAAGAAGTATTTTTGCAAGATTTAGGAACTATTTTATTACTGGTATATTCGTTTTAATACCAATTGGTATAACTGTTTATATTACATTATTTATCGTTCAAATTTCTTCTAAATTACTTCCCAAAGAATTAAATCCAAACAATTATTTACCTTTTGAGATAATCGGTTTAGAAATAATTATTTCAATCATGATTATAACTTTTATTGGATGGTTATCACTATCATTTATTGGCAAGAGGTTTTTATCTATGTTTGAAGGTCTACTAAAAAGAATACCAATTTTAAGAACAATATATTCTTCAATTGTTCAACTTACTGAAACATTTTCTCAATCCAAAGACACAAAAAAAAATGTTGTTCTTGTTGAATATCCAAGAAAAGGTTCTTGGGCCGTAGGTTTTGCTACTAAGGAAAATACAGGAGAAATTTCTAAAAAAACTGATAAAAAATTAATAAATGTTTTTGTTCCCACCACGCCTAATCCTACAAGCGGTTTTTTGCTTATGTTTCCGAAAGAAGAAGTTATATATTTAGATTTAACTTTTGAAGAAGCTTCAAGTTTTATTGTTTCAGCAGGAACATCTAAAACGAAATAAAATTAGGAATTAATTTCATTTATTATATCTACCTTATCAAATAATTTTAACAATAATTCATATTTTTTAAAATTATTTGAATTTGATTCAATTTTTCTAATATTTTTATCTGCTATTTTAAATAAATCTTCATGATGAATTGGATCAGCTAGTCTAAAGTTTTTTATTCCGCTTTGTTGATATCCTAAGATATCACCAAAACCTCTTAATTTCATGTCTTCCTCAGCTATATAAAAACCATCATTGGAAGATTTAAGTATTTTAATTCGTTTTCTTGCATTATCACTTAAATTTTTTTTATATAACAAGACACAAGTTCCTTGAGCCACATCTCTTCCAACTCTTCCTCTTAATTGATGTAGTTGAGATAAACCAAACTTATTAGCATTCTCTATAATAATTACATTTGCATTTGGAAAATCTATTCCGACTTCAATAACTGTTGTAGAAACTAAAATATCTATTTTTTTATTTAAAAATTTATTTAGTACTTCATCCTTAATACTTTTTTCAAGAGCACCATGAATTAAACCAACTCTATTTATAAAATTTTTTGAAAGAAAATTATACTTTTTTACAGCTGCAGAGAAATCTACTTTTTTTGATTCATCAATAAGGGGGCACACCCAAAAGATTTGTTTCTTATTTTGAATTTGTTTAGTGATAAAATTTATGACTTCATCAATTTTTTCTTCTGGTTTACTTAAGGTAATTACACTTTTCCTGTTCTTGGGTTTTTCTATAATTCTAGATACATCCATATCTCCGTAAAAAGTCATAACCAAAGTCCTTGGTATAGGAGTAGCTGACATTAATAAAATGTCACAATCCTTCCCGCCTTTGTTAGAAAGTTCTATTCTTTGTTTGACGCCAAATTTATGTTGTTCATCAATTATAACTAAACCTAATTTTTTAAATAATGTATTTTTTTGAAATAAAGCATGCGTTCCAATTATTAAATTAATTTCTCCATGATTTAAATTTTTTTCAATTAACTTTCTTTCTTTAAAAGTAGTTTTTCCAGTTAATATTTGTATTGAAATTTTAGTTGATTTAAAAATTTTTTTTGCTAATTCAAAATGTTGTTTTGCAAGAATCTCTGTTGGCGCCATCATCGCAACTTGATATCCTGATCTTATTACATTTGCAGCTGCTATAAAAGATACTATAGTTTTCCCACTTCCCACATCACCTTGTAAAATTCTAAACATTTTAATATTAGATTTTAAATCTAAATTTATTTCGTTAATACATTTTTTTTGATCTGATGTTAAAATGAAATTAAAATTTTGAATCAATTTTGATGAAAATGAATTATCAAAAACTTTATTTCTTTTTTTTAATTTTTTTACTCTTTTTCTACACTCCGATAACACTAATAAATTTGAAAGAATTTCATCATAAGCTAATCTTTTATAATACTTAGATTTTATATCTATTTTTGATGATCCGTGCAGATATCTAATTGATTTTAACCAACTAACATTTTCAAAGGACTGCAAAATTTCTTTGTCATGCCATTCTTTTAAATCAGTAATAGATAATAGAACTTGTTCTATTAGTTTTCTATATACTTTTTCAGTTAATCCTTCTGTTAACGAATATTTAGGTATTATTTTGTTTACATAATCTTTTTTCTCAACTGGCACAACATAGGGTGGGTTTGTAATTTGATATCTATTTTTAAAATAGTTTATTTTTCCACTTATAATAACAAGAGAATTTATTGGTAAAATATTTCTAATGTATCCCTCCCTGCTATTAAAAAAAACAATATCTATCTGTCCAGAATTATCTTCACATATAACCTTATTTGGTAAATTTCTGATTCTTGGAAAGTTATATTTTAAAACTTTTACCTTGATTGTGGTAATTTTTCCAATTTCAAGTTCATTTAAAGTTTTTAGATTTGTTCTGTCAGTGTATCCATCAGGTAAATTCCATAGTAAATCAGAGACTTTTTCAATTCTTTTTCTTTTTAATAGTTTTTTTGTTTTTACACCAACTCCTTTTAAAGTTGATATATTTTTAAATAGAAAATTTTGAATATTTATTTGATTCATTTAATTATAATATATAATAAAATTTATTCTAAAATGGAAAACAAAGAAATTTTAAAAAAGAAAATTATCTACAGGGCTTTTCACAGGGGTTCTAAAGAGATGGATATACTTTTGGGTAATTTCGTCAAAACTCACATAGATGATCTTAATTATGATGAACTTAAAGATCTTGAAAATATATTAGTAATCGAAGATGATATTTTACAACAATGGTATTTTGATCAAAAAAATTTAAATGTGATTCCCAAGAACAAAGTATCCTTATTATTAAAAAATTTTAAGTTATAACTGGCGGAGAGGGTGGGATTCGAACCCACGAATGAGTTGCCCCATTGCTAGTTTTCAAGACTAGTGCTTTCAACCGCTCAGCCACCTCTCCGTATATTGCTTTTGATACCAAATTATAGGTTATTTATATTATATATATTAAAAAACAACTTTTATCTATTTGGTAAATTTAGCCTTAATTTTATTTTATCAATTACTATGATAGATAATCTACTGAGATTTAATATATAAATATTATTATATAAATGAAAAAAAAAGACAGTTTCTACGACAATCGAATTGTTTATAAACCCTGGGGTTATGAGTACGTTGTGTATAGAAATTTAAATAATCTTTGTGTAACACTCTTAAGTATAGACTATAACAAAACCACATCACTCCATTGTCACCCAAATAAAAAAAGTGGATTTATACTTATAAGTGGAAAAGCTTTGTTCCAGTTGGGTCTTTGGAAAGATAGATCCGAGGTACATACATCTCCTGCAAAACGTATGATCGCAAGAGGATTATTTCATTCAATAAAATCTTTATCAAAAAAAGGACTCATAGCTTTAGAATTTGAAACTCCAGTTGATAAAAATGATTTGGTAAGATTAAAAGATGATTATGGTCGTCAACATGAATCGTATGAGGGCAAAAAATTTACAAAAAAAATAGGTTCAAAATTTATTAAATTTAAAAAACCAAAATTGGGAAAAAGTTTAAAATATAAAATAAATAATGTTTCTCTTACACTAGAAGTTCATAAAAATTTTAACAAAATAGTTAAAAATAAAACTAGTACAATTTTTGCTATTTTAGATGGGGCTATTACAGACAAAAATGGCAGAAGTGTACTTTCTTATGGTGACATTATAAGAACAGATACTTTAATAAAATTATCAGAATTATTTAGAATTAAAAATAAATTAAGCGTATTGAAGCTTGTAAAATAGTATTATGAATAAAAAAAGTCTAATTTCTTTTGAAGAGCAGATAGCATCATTATTTAACAGTGGTAAAATTCGTGCACCTGTACATTTGTATCATGGAAATGAAGACAAACTAATTAATATATTTAAAAAAATAAAAAAAAATGATTGGGTTTTTTGTACTTGGAGATCACATTATCAATGTCTGTTAAAAGGTGTGCCAAAAGATGATGTTAAAAAAGAAATATTAGAAGGAAGATCTATATCATTGTGTTTTCCTAAACATAACATTTATTCATCAGCAATAGTTGGAGGTAGTATTCCAATTGCTGTTGGTACGGCAATATCATTAAAGAAAAGAAAATCGAAAAATAAAGTTTTTTGTTTTATGGGTGAAATGACAGCTGAATCTGGAATTGCATATGAATGTGTTAAATATAGTAGAAATTTTAAACTTCCAATTCATTTTATCGTAGAAGATAATGAAAAATCTGTTTGTACAGATACTAGAAAAGCTTGGAATCAAAAAAAATTAAGTTACGAAGGATCTAAAGATAAGTACGTTACCTACTATCATTATAAACTAAAATATCCACATGCTGGAGCGGGAAAAAGAGTACAATTTTAAATTATGAAATATTTTGAAGAATTAAAAAAATCAATGAATTATTTAGCAAATAATGAAAAAACAATTTTTATAGGACAAGCTGTAGAAGTTCCAGGTACAGCAATGACAAATACTTTAAAAGGAATTAATCGCAAAAAACTACTTGAATTACCAGTTGCAGAAGAGATGCAAATGGGAATAACAACTGGTTTAGCTCTTGATGGAAATATACCAATAAGCATTTTTCCTAGATGGAATTTTTTATTATTAGCTATGAACCAATTAGTTAATCATTTAGATAAAGTGAATATAATGTCGAACAATGAATTTAAAGTAAAAACAATAATTAGAACTGGAGTTGGATCTCAAAGACCCTTACATCCACAACATCAACATATCGGAAACTTTACTGATATGGTAAGGAATATGTGTTCCTCCTTAGATGTTATAAGCTTAGATGAACCAGAGGATATTTTTCCTTCTTATAAAAAAGCTTTAAATAGAAATGATGGAAAAAGTACAATTCTTGTTGAATTTGGTGATTACTACAATGAGAAATAAAAATATATGATAATTTCAAAAACTCCATATAGAATTTCTTTTTTTGGTGGAGGTACGGACTATCCTTCTTGGTATAAAAAGAATGGCGGATCAGTTATTTCAGCATCCATAGATAAATATATTTATATATCATGTAGAACATTGCCCCCTTTTTTTAGACATAAATACAGGATTGTTTGGTCTCATATAGAAACAGTTAGAAAATTAAATCAGATAAAACATAAAGTCGTTAAAATAATGATTAAAAGATATAAGATAAAAAATGGCTTAGAAATTCACTATGATGGAGATTTGCCAGCAAGAAGTGGAATGGGGTCCAGTTCAGTATTTGTAGTGGGTTTAATGAATTTATTTAATAGTGTTAAAAATAGAAAAATAAGTAAAAAAAAATTAGCTAAAGATAGTATTTATTTTGAACAAAAAATTTTAAAAGAAGTTGTTGGATCGCAAGACCAAATCGCTGCAACATATGGAGGATTAAATAAAATTATTTTTAAAACAAATGGTAATTTTGTTGTCAAACCAATAAGAATAAAACACAAAATAATTCAAAAACTTAATAAAAATTTATTGTTAGTTTATACCGGATATAAGAGAACAGCTCATCATATAGCAAAAGGATATGTAAATAAGTTACAAACAAGCAAAAAAGAATATATTCTAAAAATATCTGATTATGCTAAACAAGCAGAACAAGCATTAGAAAAAGGTAAATTAGATAAATTTGGAAAATTATTAAATGATGCATGGATTGAAAAAAAAAAACTTAGTTTATCAATTACAAATTCTTCAATAGATAAAATTTATAATAAAGCATTAAAAAATGGCGCTCTCGGCGGCAAGTTGTTAGGTGCAGGCGGTGGTGGATTTTTTGTTTTTTATGTACCTCGCTTAAAACAAAAGAAATTTACTAAAAACTTTAAAAATTTTATTACTATACCTTTTAAATTTTCTTTTGATGGTAGTAAAATATTATTTAATAATTTACAGAGTAAAAAATAGTTTTATGAAATTTTCTCATGCATTAATGCATAATAATTTTACAAAGTCAGATATGATTGCAGCTTCAAAACTATTTAAAGGAAAAAATATTGTTTTAACCCAATCAAAACAAGTTAAAAAATTTGAAAGTAAATGGTCTAATTGGTTAGGCGTAAAATATACTGTTTTTGTAAATTCTGGATCTTCAGCAAATCTTTTAACAATGGCAGCTCTTAAAATTTTATATAAAAATAAAAATGAAATTATAGTTCCTTCACTTACTTGGGTTTCGGATATAAATTCAGTAATTCAAAATAATTTTAAGCCAGTATTTGTTGATATAAATCCAAAAAATTTATGTATGTCCGAAGAGCAAATATTTAAAAAAGTTAGTAGTAAAACACTTGCTGTTTTTATTACTCATGTACAGGGCTTTAACGGTCTTTCAAATAAATTAATCCAATTTTTAAGAAAAAAAAGGATTCTGTTAATAGAAGATGTATGTGAATCTCATGGTGCAACATTTAATAATAAAAAATTGGGAACTTTTGGAAAAGTATCAAATTTTTCTTTTTATTATGCACATCACATGTCCACAATAGAAGGTGGAGCAGTATGTACTAACGATAAAAAGATATATGAACTTGTTAGAATGTTAAGATCACATGGTATGGCTCGTGAATCTGGAAATAAAAGATTCGAAAAAACGATTATAAAAAAATACTCTAAACTTTCTCCCAAATTTATTTTTTTATATCCAGCATATAATTTTAGAAATAATGAAGTTAGTGCAGCGATTGGTTTAAACCAACTTAAATCACTAAATAAAAACAACGAAAAAAGAAAAAAAAATTTTAAATATTTTTTAAATAATATAAATAAATTTAAGTACAGAACTGATTTTGATCTAAAAGGTAGCTGCAATTATGCTTTTCCTGTAATTTTGAGAACAAGAAATTTAAGGTCGAGAGATAATTTTGAAAAAATACTTGTTAAAAATAGAATAGAGTTTCGTAGAGGTAGCGCTGGTGGTGGAAATCAATTAAGACAACCTTATTTAAAAAACTTTGTCAAAAAAATAAACTTTAACAATTTTAAGGAAGTAGATCATATTCATTTTTTTGGCTATTATATTGGTAATTATCCAAGTTTGAATTTTCTTAAAATTAAAAAAATCTGCAAGATTTTAAATAAAATAAAATTATAATTAATGAAAATACAAAAAAAAATTGACTGTTTGTTTTTAATACCTAATAACGCAAGAAAATCTTATCAAAAATTATCAGAAACTTATTCAGCTATTGAACCTCCAACTTGGGCATTGTTATTAGCGGAATCAATTAGATCTGTAGATTTTAACCCTTTCATAATAGATGCCAATGCCGAAAATCTAAACGAAAATGAGATCTTTAATAAAATTAAAGAGATATCACCAAGGCTAATTTGTTTAGTCGTTTATGGACAAAATGTTAATGCAGGCACAACTAATATGAGTGGGGCTGTTAAAATAACAAATTTTATTAAACAAAATAATATGAATATTCCTATTGCTTTTATTGGTTCTCACGTACAAGCTTTACCTGTTGAAACTTTAAAAAAAGAAAAAAATATAGATTTTGTTTTCACTAATGAAGGCGTTTATGCATTAAGAAACATTTTACAACTTAAATCTTTTGATTCAAAATCTCTTAGTAAAATTAATGGAATTGCCTATAGAGAAGATAAGAAAGTTAATCTTAATTTTCCAGAAAAAGTGGTGCCCACCAATAAAATGGATATAGATTTGCCAGGATATGCGTGGGATTTGTTACCATTTAAAAAACAACCTTTTGATCTTTATAGAGCTCCTATGTGGCATGCGGAGTATGATTTTAAGAAAAGAACTCCATATGCAAGTTTACAAACTAGCTTAGGATGTATGTTTAAATGTAACTTTTGCATGATTAATTTAATTAATAGAAATGATTCAGATGAAATAGGTGTTGCAGCTAATTACAACAATATGAGATTTTGGTCACCTGATTTTATGATAAAAGAATTTGATAAATTGATTTCAATGGGCGTAAAAACAATAAGAATTGTAGACGAAATGTTTTTACTTAATCCTAAATATTATATTCCTCTTTGCGAAAAGTTAGCAGAAAGAAATAAAGATGACTCGTTAAGAATATGGAGTTACAGCAGGATTGATACAATAAAAAGACCTGAAATTTTAAAATTGGTAAGAAAAGCTGGAATTAAATGGTTAGCTTTAGGAATTGAAAGTGGAGATAAATCTATAAGATTAGAAGTTTCCAAAGGTAAATTTGAGGATGTTGATGTAAAAAAAGTTATAAAAAAAGTTCATGAAGCCGATATAAATGTAATGGCCAATTATATTTATGGTTTACCAGGAGATACAGAAGAAACCATCGAAAAAACTTTCCAGTTAAGTTTAGATCTTTGTACTACTGGATGGAACACTTATGCGGCAATGGCTTTACCCGGAAGTCAACTTTACAAGGATGCAATAGATAGTAAGCTAGAACTGCCAAAAACTTATGAAGGTTATTCATTTCATTCTTATGAAACTTTACCTTTACCTACAGACACTTTAACACCAGCAGATGTTATAAAGATGAGAGATGAGAATTTTGTTAAATATCATACTCATAAACCATTTTTAGATAAAATATATAATAAATTTGGTCAAGCAGCTGCAGAAAATATAGTTGAAATGACAAAAATTAAACTTAAAAGAAAAATATTAGGAGATCGATTATAAAAATTATATTTATTTTATGGCTGGATTAAAAATTATTAAAAATTCTACGTTTAATGATAAAAGAGGTTATTATTGGACTACTTGGAAAAAAGGTACCTTAAAAAAAATTAAATTTAATCATGATAAATTTTCCATATCCAAAAAGAACGTCCTTAGAGGTTTTCATTGCGATTTTAAATCCTGGAAATTAGTTACATGCGTATATGGCAAGGTAATCTTAGCTGTCGTGGATATGAGAAAAAAAACAAAAAGTTATTTAAAGTATAAAAAATGGATATTAACCCACAAAAAACCAACATTAATTCTTATACCTCCTTACTATGCAAATGCTTATCTTTGTCTTTCTAATCAGTGTGTTTTTCATTACAAATGGCATTATAAAGGTAAGTATATAGATGCAAGTAAGCAGAAAAGTATACGTTGGAATGATCCTAAAATTAAAATTAAATGGCCTATTAGAAAACCAATTTTAAGCAAAAGAGATAGAAACGCTAAACTATTATAAACATGAAAAAAAAAATTCTGATAACAGGTGGAGCTGGATATATTGGTTCAAAGCTAACTACAAAATTATTAGATCTTAATTACGAAGTTACGGTTGTGGATATTTTAAAATTTTCAAGCAAATCATTAAATCATTTGTTTAATTATAAAAATTTTACTTTTATTAAAGGAGATGTAAGAAATAAAAAATTAATGAAAAGTTTAATTAGAAAAAATGAATTTATTATTCCATTGGCAGCATTAGTTGGGGCACCTTTATGTGAAAAAAATAAAAAAGAGGCAACTTCAGTAAATTTTGGATCTATTAAATATTTAACAAAAGCCATGAATAAAAGTAATAAGTTAATATATTTAACAACAAATTCAGGGTATGGGGTAGGTAAAAAAAATAAATTTTGTGATGAATCATCACCTCTTAATCCAATTTCATTATATGGACGGACAAAAGTTGAAGCTGAAAATGTGGCAATGAAATATAAAAATGTTATTTGTTTTAGACTTGCAACAGTTTTTGGTTATTCTTTTAGAATGAGATCAGATTTACTCGTAAACAATTTTGTTTATAGATCATTAAAAGATAAAAAGTTAGTCTTATTTGAACCGCATTTTAGAAGAAATTATATACATGTGAACGATGTAGTAGATGCTATTGTTTTTTCTATTAAAAATTTTAATAGACTTAAATCAAATATATATAACCTGGGTTTATCTTCAGCCAATTTAACAAAATATATGTTAGCTAAAAAAATAAAATCTCAACTTAAATACCTTAAAATTAGGATTATAAAAAACAAAAAAGATCCTGACCAAAGAGACTATTATGTTAGTAATAAAAAAATAGAAAGGAAAGGATTTAAAGCAAAAACATCAATTGAAGACGGCATCAAAGAATTAATAAAAGTTTTTACATATAATAAAGAAAAAATTATTAACAATTATTAATAATTTTGTTTTCTATTTTTTTTATTTGCTTTAAAAAATTACCAGAAACATACTCAAAATATAGGTTGCTTTTCTTTGCGGCTAACATATCAGATCTTTGATCACCTAACATAAAACTTTTATTTAAATCTATCTTCCATTTTTTAAGAATCTTTTTAATCATTAAATTACCAGGTTTTCTATAAGCTGATTTTTTTTTGTATTTTTTGATTATTCCGTTTGGATGATAAGGACAATATTCTATTGAATGAATAATAACTTTTCTTTTTTTTAAGTATGCTTTTATTTTTTTATGTAATTTATTTAAATCGGTAATTTTAAATTTCCCTCTAGCTATACCAGCTTGATTTGTAACAATAAAAATTAAGAAGTTTCTTCTACTTAAGTATCTCAATCCTTTTATTACAAAGGGTCTAAATCTAAATTCTGTGAATTTATAAGTATAGCCTTTATCGTAGTTAATAGTTCCATCTCTATCCAGAAAAACTGCAGATCTTTTCATAAAATTAGGTATTTTTTGTTTTTTGTGAATACTTTTTCATTTATTTTTTATATAAACTAATTTTAATTCATATGAATTTCTTTTTCAAAACAACACTGAAAGTATTTATATTTGTTGTATTTATAACAAGCAATAGTTTGTCTGAAACAACAGACCCTCAATTTAATGAATGGTTAAATTCCTTTAAGAAAAATGCTTTAAAGAAAGGTATTTCGCAAAAGACAATTAATGTAGCTCTAAAAAATGTAAAATTCCTAGATCAAGTTATTAAGTATGATAGAAAACAACCGGAATTTTATGAAGATACAAATACATACGTTAAAAAAAGAGCTAACGATATTAGAGTCAAAAAAGCTAGAAATTTACTTAAACAAAATTATGAATTATTTAATGAAATTGAAAAAAAATTTAAAGTCGAGAAAGAAATATTGCTAGCATTATGGGGTATAGAAACTAATTTTGGAAAACATGTTGGTAAAATGGATATTATATCTTCTTTAGCAACATTAAGTTATGATAAAAGAAGAAGAGATTTTTTTACCTCACAACTTCTTATACTACTTGAATTAATTGATGATGAATTATTAAGTCCCGATGAATTATATGGATCTTGGGCTGGAGCATTTGGAAATTTTCAATTTATGCCATCTACAATAAAGAATTATGCTATTGATTATGATTTAAACAATAAAATAGAATTAAAAACATCACTTAAAGATTCATTAGCATCTGCGGCAAATTATATAAATAGAATTGGTTGGAAAAAGAATCATCCATGTTTCTACGAAGTTAAATTGTCTAAAAAGATTAACAAAAAATTTTTAAATTCTTCGGCTAGAAATATATCAAATAGACTTAAAGTAAATAAATGGAAAAAAAAGGGAATTACAGAAATACATGATAAAGAAATAAGCGTAAATTATAAGGCGGCATTGATTTGGCCAGATCAAAAAGAAAATACCCCAATGTTTCTAGTGTTTGATAATTATGAAAAAATTTTAAAATGGAATAGATCTTTAAGATTTGGAATAAGTGTATGTACTTTAGCTCAAAAAATTAAAATATGAAAAAAATAAAAATTTATATTTCATTATTTTTAATATGTTTAATTACTGGTTGTGCTACTCAAAGCACAAAACATAAAACAGAAAAGATTTTTTACTCATCAAGTGGTTTTGCTTTAATTTATAATGATTTAGATTACAAGAACGGTGCTGTAAGTAGAAAACTAAATAATGAAAAAATAGGAACAATTCATTCTATTTTAAAACCTTTTACATCAGTAAAAATAATTAATCCTGAAAATTCTAATTTTATTGAAACTAAAATTACAAAAAAAGGTAATTATTCAAATATTTTTAATATAGTTTTAACAAAAGAAATTGCTAAAATTTTGGAATTAGATGCTGATAATCCTTATGTAGAAATATTTGAAATAAAAAAAAACAAGAAATTTGTTGCTAAAGAAGGTAATACATTTGATGAGGAAAGAAAAGTAGCGCAATCTGTTCCTGTAGATGAAGTTAAAATTGATGATTTATCCAAAGATAAAACTAATAATGATAATAAAAATACTGAAAATAAAAATTATTTTATAAATATAAATAACTTTTATTACTTTGATTCTGCAAATAATCTTAAAATTGAATTATCTAAAAAAATTACAACAAAAAATTTATCTATAGAAAAAATTAATGATACAAAATATAGACTTTATGCAGGTCCATTTAAAAATTTTAGCTCTTTAAAATCGACCTATATTAGTTTAAATAATTTAGGTTTTGATGATTTAAACATTTATAGAAAATAAACATGAAACACTTTAAAATATTACCTGTTTTTCTTGCTTTTCTTGTATTTAGTAATATTGCTTATTCTAAATTTGATGTAGAAGCTACCTACGCGATAATACAAGATCATCACTCAGGCAAAATTCTTTATGAAAAAAATGCTGATAGTAAAATTTATCCGGCTTCCATGACTAAAATCATGACATCTATTATAGCTTTTGATTTAATTAAAAAAGGTGAAGCTTCATTAGATGAGCTTGTGACGATTTCAGAAAAAGCTTGGAGATTATCTCAAAGCGGTTATTCATCCATGTTTATAATGGTAAACGATAAAGTTTCTATTGAAGATTTACTTAAAGGTATAATTATTGCTTCCGGAAATGATGCCTGTATAGCTTTAGCAGAAGGTTTAGCGGGAACAGAAGAAGAGTTTGTTAATTTAATGAATTATAAAGCTGAAGAGATTGGCATGTATAATACAAATTTTGGTAATTCGTCAGGTATTAATGATGTAAACAATTATTCTACAGCTAGAGATATTCTTATTATGTCTAGATATTTAATTGAGAATTATCCAGAATTTTATCCTTATTATAAAGAAACAACTTTTACATGGGATAGAACAGGTGGCGATCCCATTACTCAGGGTAACAGAAATCCTTTGTTATATAAAAATATTGGAGTTGATGGAATTAAAACAGGTTTTTTAACAGTTGAAAAATATTCATTAGCATCTTCAATGAAAGTGGGTAGTAGAAGAATTAATGCAGTTGGCAGCGGTTTTACAACAAAAAATTCTAGATCTAGACAGTCAATCAAAATGTTAAGCTGGGGTTTAAGAACTTTTGATACAATTGAAGTAGCTAAAAAAAACGAAACATTTTCTAATTTGAATGTTTGGCTAGGAAAAAAACCAACTGTTGAAGTAATTACAAAGGAAGATATATATTTAACAATACCAAAAAGAAAAAAAAGTACTATCAAGGCTGTTGTTGAATATACAGGGCCAATAAGAGCTCCAATCAGTCAGGGTGAAAAATTAGGAATCCTTAATGTTTATATATCGGGAGAATTAGTCAAAACGACTGATATTTATTCTAAAGAAAAAATTAAACAATCAAATATCTTTTCTAGAATTTTGAAGTCATTGAATTACCTGGTATGGGGTGATGTATAAAAAAAAATCCTTATTTGTAACTTTTGAAGGGGTAGAAGGATCTGGAAAATCATATCAAAGCAAAAAATTATTTAAAAAGGTAAAAAAAATTTTTGGTTCTACCCTATACACAAGAGAACCTGGAGGAACTAAATCTTCTGAGATAATAAGAAAAGTGATTTTAAATGATTACTTTAATCCTGATTCAAAAGAAAAGTTTGATAAATATACAGACACTTTACTTTATTTAGCTGCTAGAAATGAACATATCAAAACAAAAATTAAACCAGCATTGCTTAAGAAAAAAATTGTAATATGTGACAGATTTACAGATTCAACTCTTGCTTATCAAGTTTATGGAAAAAAAGTTGATAGAAGATTAGTTGATTCTGTGCATAAATACATTTTAGGAAATATAAAACCAGATATTACTTTCATATTAAAAGTTAATATTTCAAAAGCCTTAAATAGATTAAAAAAAAGAAAGAAGAAGAATAGATATGATAAATTTTCAAAAAAATTCTATTATAATGTTCAAAAAGCTTTTATTAAAATAGCGAAGAAAAACAAAAAAAAATATTTTATTATAGATAATAATAATGACAATGTATTTGCAGAAAAAGCTATATATAAAATATTTTTAAAATTTCTAAAAAAATGAAAAAAATAAAACAAGATATTGTAATACAATTACCGAAAAAACAATTAAATTTATTTGGGTATGAAAAATATTTCAATTTATTTATTAAAATGTTTGAAAGCAAAAAGCTTCCTAATACTATTATGTTAAGTGGTCCTAAGGGGACAGGAAAATCTACTTTTGCATTTCATTTTACAAATTATTTGTTGTCAAAAAATGAAAAAGAAAATTACAAATTAGATGATTTTACAATAAATGAATCAAATTCTTCATATAAACTTGTTAATGCTAAAGCTCATCCAAATTTCTTATTAATAGAAAATAGTCCACTAGAAAATGATATTAAAATTGAAAAAATTAGATCATTAATTAACTTTTTAAGCAAGTCAACATACTTGCAAAATCTTAAAATTGTAATCGTAGATAACGTGGAGCATTTAAATATTAATTCTGCTAATGCTTTATTAAAAGCAATTGAAGAACCAAATGAAAATACATTCTTTTTTTTAATTCATGATAATTCACAAAAAATTTTAGAAACCATAAAGTCTAGATGTATTAAATTTAATTTTTTTCATAATTTTGAGCAAAAAAAACAAATCTTCAAAAATCTTGCTCTTCAATATAATTTACAAAGCTATATAGACGATTATCATATTGATGATCTATATTTTGATTCACCTGGAAATCTTTTAAATTATTTATTAATTTTAAAAGGACAAAATTTAGAGAAAACTGATAATTTGTTGAAATCTTTATCTACCTTTATTGATATTTATAAGAAAGAAAAAAAACCAGAGATTTTATATTATATTAGATTATTTATAAGTAAGTTCTATCATAAAATATGTAAAGCAAATCTTAATTTAAGTTCCCTATTTATAAATCAATCAAAAATATTTAAACAAATTCATGATATGAAAAAATATAATCTAAATGAAAAAAGTGTTTTAAATAATATTGAAGATTTATTAAAAAATGAAACAAAATAATTTTTATATAACAACACCAATATATTATCCATCTGGTGAACCCCACATAGGTCACGCATACTCAAGCATTATCGCAGATGTTTTTGCTAGACATATGCGGAATAATAACTTTAATGTTTTTTTTCTTACTGGAACTGATGAGCATGGTCTTAAGATACAAAATGCGGCCAAGAAGGAAGGTTTAGATACAAAAGAATATTGTGACAAAATATCGAAAATATTTGAAGATTTATCAATAAAACTTAATTTATCGAATGATGATTTTATTAGAACTACAGAAAAAAGACATCACGAATCTGTTAATGACATATGGAATAGATTAGTAGATTCTGGCGATATTTATTTGTCTAAATATAAAGGTTGGTATTCTGTATCTGACGAAGCTTATTATAATTCAGATGAAATTATTGAAAAGAATGGAAAAAAATTTTCAACATTTTCTGGTTCGCAAGTAGAGTGGGTTGAGGAAGAATCTTTTTTTTTCAAACTTTCAGCTTGGGAAAAAAGGTTATTAGAATTTTACGATAAAAATGAAAATTTTATACTTCCTAAATCAAGAAGGAATGAAGTTATTGCTTTTGTTAAAAATGGATTAAAAGATTTATCCGTAAGCAGAACATCATTTACATGGGGAATAAAAGTACCTAAAAATGAAAAACATGTTATTTATGTATGGTTAGATGCATTAACAAACTACCTAAGTGCATTAAATTTTCCGCGAACCGATGATAAAATGTTCAAAAATTTTTGGCCAGCATCTTTGCATGTAATTGGAAAAGATATTCTAAGATTTCATGCAATTTATTGGCCCGCTTTTTTGTTGGCTGCCGGCATTCTTCCTCCCAAAAAAATATTTAGTCATGGGTGGATTTTATCTGGAGATGAAAAAATGTCTAAATCAAAAGGTAATATATTAAATCCACTGGAGATAATAAATATCTACGGGATAGACGAACTTCGCTATTATCTTATGAAAGAAGTTTCACATGGAAGTGATGGAAATATTTCATTAAAAAGTTTGGAAAATTGTATAAATAGTGATCTAGCTAATAATTATGGAAATTTATGCCAAAGAATTTTTTCTTTTGTCATAAACAACTGTAAAGGAAAAGTTCATAAAACTGAAAATATATCAGATTCTGATAAAAAATTTTTAATGGAAGCTGAAAACTTAACAAAAAATCTAAGAAGAGAAATGGATGATCAAAATCTTAACAATTATATTAAAAAAGTTATAAATATTAGTTTTTTAACAAATAAATATATAAATGATGAAGAACCTTG
>CEUZ01248865.1_pt1 | contig 22004 bp, 17 predicted proteins | sample 361511 | NCBI WGS metagenome assembly CEUZ01 (sample SAMEA2622822, study PRJEB7988) | marine metagenome | biome: marine biome (ENVO:00000447); feature: surface water layer (ENVO:00002042); material: "saline water (ENVO:00002010), including plankton (ENVO:xxxxxxxx)" | depth 5 m
AGGTACTTCCGGCGATTGAACCCTATGCGGCGGGCTTAGGCGCAGGACTTTTTTAGCGCCAAACTATTTTTTTGGGTCCGCACTTTAATTTTTAACATCAAAAACTTAGCAAAACCGCGCCTTGCAGGTGCGGACCCTAAGTGCGGACCCATGCGGACGCATATAAGAAGGAATTTGAATTTGTGGATCATCGTTCCCTTAACATTTTGTCATTGTGTGCCGGTGTCGGCGGACACGACCTCGGCATCCGAGTGGCGCAGCCAAATGCTAGAGCAGTCTGTTTTGTCGAGATCGAAGCCTTTGCGTGCGAAATCTTGGCAACGCGCATGGAAGACAAAACCATGGATGAAGCGCCTGTTTGGACGGATTTGCGATCCTTTAACGGCAACCCGCGATAAAATACGCACTTTACGCTTTGGCGGATCTTATGATTTTAGGGATAAATTTTTGGGTCTTAACGTGGTTAGCTTAAGTTTATCTCAGGGCGTAGACGGATTCGGTGCAAGTGATGCAAACAACCCTTTTTCTTCACGAAGTGATGCTAAGCCAGATTTTACAAAATTAGAAGTGGGCTATAATCGCCAAGATTTTATATCAAAAAGCTTATTGTTTAATCTTGATTTGAAAGGTCAGTTATCTCCTGATGGTCTTTATTCTTCAGAGGAATTTGGTTTTGGTGGCATTAATGCAGGGCGCGCTTATGATTTTTCTGAGATCACTGGCGATCAGGGTTTTTCAGCTTTAGCCGAGATTCAATATACAGGACTTGATAGATTTTATAACTATCAAGTCCATCCGTTTGTTTTTTACGATTTTGGGAAAGTGTGGAATAAGGGAGACGCCGCAATTAAAAATATTTCAGCATCATCTGCAGGAGTTGGGGCACGTGTCTATGGTGATAATGGCCTAAACTTTGATGCATCTCTTGCATTCCCGCTCACCAAATCCATTGATAACCCACTTTATGGCAATGGTAAGAACCCCGTTTTGCGTTTTGGAATGACGTATCAATTTTAACTTTTCATTTAAGGATGGTGTGTAATTATTATTTACCATTGAATTTTAAAAAAATATGTTATATTAGAAATTATGAGCAAGTTTTTATTAATTATTAGTGTTTTTGCAATGGTTGTTACGACAACAGCCTCCATTGCACATGCTCATATGGATACTGGTTCTACATCTATCATTCATCTTAATGCCGATTCTAATGATAATATGGCAGATAATGATGAGCCTATTACGAATAATGAATGTGATATGGGATGCTGCGGGACTTGCTCTCATAACCACTTGATATCTAATGGCGCTCAAGCAGGCGATATGCCGTTTCTTGGGGCAGCTAAACTGGCTACTATAGATATCTATTATTCCCCTTCAGATCTAATTTGCGGTCTTAAACGTCCTCCCAAAGCTTAAATCTATAAGGCGTAGTGTATCTACCGTTTGACGATAGTCACGGCAGTTAATTTAGGACCTTTTCATTTTAGATTGCGTGATTTTTACAGCGCGATTTTACCCTGTTTGATTTAAGTTTAAGGAATAAACCACATGAATAAATATTGTTATATCTTCGCAATGGCAGTGTTGCTATGGCAGCCTGCAATAGCGAATGCAGAAGATCTCGATAAAGAGACAGCCTTTCAAAAGGCACTCCAAAATAACCCAACCTACACGGCAGCATTGGCCAATATCGATGCGGCGGACGGTTCACGCCTTCAAGCCTCTCTCCCTCCTAATCCTGATGCCGTATTTGAAATTGAGAATTTTGCTGGAGACGATGAAAATGAAGGCTTTGACGGAGCTGAGCTTACTCTTGGCATTGAACAAACGATAGAATTGGGTGGAAAGCGAAGTAACCGTACCAAAGTTGCAGATTTTTCATTTCAAATCTCAAAAGAACAAGCCAAAGCGAGAGCCTTAAGCCTTTTGGCAGAAACAGACTATGCCTATATGCGCCTTGCCGTTGCACAGGAGCGTATGACCTTGGCTGATAAACGTCTCGCATTGGCCGACAAAACTCATAACATCGTTAAAAAACGTGTAGGTGCAGCGCGATCTGCAGAAATTGAACATACAAAAGCGGATATTGAGAAAGGCGCCGCCGAGGTTGAACAACGCAAAGCACAGCAAGAAGTTATCACCGCGCAAAATGACTTAGCGCGTTTGCTCGGTAGCATGGATGCTACAGATATTGGTGTAGATGCTGATTTGAATAATTTGCCGGAGTTAATTGAAAAAAGCACGTTGTTTGATGCACTCCGTCATGCGCCGCAAATACAAGCACAAGAATTTGCCAAAATGCAGGCACAATCTTCTTTAGACTTAGCAAAATCACAAGCTATTCCCGATCCTACATTTGGACTAGGCATTCGCCGCTTCAATGAAAATGACAGTACAGCGCTTGTAGCGGGTATTTCGTTCCCCATTCCCGTTTTTAACCGTAACCAAGGCGGTATTAAGGAAGCCAAGGCCAATATGATTAAGGCCGATGCAGAAAATCATGCCGCAGGTTTGGCATTAAGACAATCGGCAATTCAGGCATGGGAAAGCTTCGCTGCTTCTTTGGTTGAAGCCAAACGCTATCAAAATGACATCATTCCCAGCGCGCGAAAAGCCTATAAACAAGCCGATGACGGATATAGCCGTGGTGCTTTTGATTTCCTCGATTTACTGGACGCACAACGCACCTTGTATGAGGTGCAGGAAGCACGGCTGGATAGTCTCTTAAATGTCTATGAAGCCAAAGCGCAAACTGATTTTCTGATGGGAACGCATAAAACTCTTATCGAAAACCTCTCTCAAGCAAACATGAAAGGACTAAACAATGAATAAAAAATATTTAACCATTTTGATGATGGGTCTTGCACTATTTGCATGGCAACTGACACCCATTACGCTCAGCACTGCGAAAGCGGAAACAGAAACGCATGACGATCATGGACATGATAACCACGGTCATGATGCACAAGAAGGTCACGCTCATGATGACGGGCATGAGCATGAAGATGGTCATGACGAAACCGATGGTGATAATCACGCAGATGATCATTCCGAGGAAGGTGATTCACATGATAATCATGGTCATGAAAACCATGAAAAAAAAGACAGCCATGACGACCATGGCCACGGAGGGCATGATGACCATGGTCACGGTGGTGGAGATGGTCATGGTGAGCATGAGGAAGGTAAAGTTGAGATTTCACCAGATGCTGCCAAATTGACAGGTGTTCAGGTGCAAAAGGCTGGACCTGACACAGTTGCCATGACGATTCCCTTAACAGGGCGAATTATTTTAAATGAAAATAAAACTGCCAATGTTCGCGCGCGATTTCCAGGCTTTGTAAAAGCCGTGCATGTTAATTTAGGTGATGAGGTTAAAAAAGGACAAAAGCTTGCAACAATTGAAAGCAATGAAAGTTTGAAAACTTATAGCGTGACTGCGCCAATGGATGGCGTAATTTTAAGGCGCGAAACCAATATTGGCGATGTCACAGATGGGAAAGAATTATTTGCGATCGCTGATTTATCTACTGTTTGGGCGAAATATCATATTTTCCCGCGCGATGTTTCACGTATAAAAAAAGGCCAACTCGTGAATGTTCATACGCTGGATGAAACCATGCGCCAAACCGCAAATATTTCCATGTTATTTCCTACGGCGGATACGCTTAGTCAAACCGTTATCGCCATTGCCGAGCTTTCTAATGAAAACGGCATATGGCGTCCAGGTATGACAATTGAAGGCGAGGTTGGCGTTGGAGAAAAGCAAGCCGGCATCGTTGTGCCAAGAACAGCCCTCCAATATATGGAAGATAAACAAGTTATTTTTATTAAAAGTGGGAACACATACGAACCACGCTTTGTTGAAGTAGGACTTATTGGAACAACCAATGCGGAAATTACATCAGGTTTAAAACGCGGTGAAAGCTATGTTAGTGCGGGAAGCTTTGTCATTAAAGCTGATATTCTTAAAGGCACAGCCGCTCACGAACATTAAAGCTCCCGATATTATATAAAGAGACAATAAAGGATTATTCAATGCTTGAGACTATTATCAAACAATCAATTACTCACAGATGGCTGGTACTTATATCCGTTCTAGCGATTTGTGTTCTTGGAATTTATAATTTTAACCGCCTGCCGATTGATGCCGTTCCAGACATTACCAATGTGCAGGTGCAAATTAATACGGCTGCAGATGGATATTCTCCCTTAGAGGTTGAACAACGTATCACATTTCCCGTTGAAACAGTTTTAGCAGGTATTACTAAATTAGATTATACACGTTCTTTATCGCGCTATGGTTTGTCACAAGTAACCGTGGTGTTTGAAGATGGAACAGATATTTTCTTTGCACGTCAACAAATTGCTGAGCGCTTACAACAGATTAAAAGCGAAATCCCTGAAGGCTTAGAGCCGATTATGGGACCTATTAGTACAGGTCTTGGCGAGATTTATTTTTATACGGTTGAGGCAGAAGAAGGCGCATTAAAAGAAGATGGCACGAAATACACGCCTATGGATTTATTGACCGTTCAAAACTGGATCATTGTACCGCAGCTTCGCAATCTAAAAGGTGTTGTGGAAGTTAATACAATTGGGGGGTATGAACAGCAATTTCATGTGCAACCTTTCCCAGATCGTCTGCTCTCTTATGATTTGAGTATTCATGAAGTGATTGCCGCTTTAGAAGCGAATAATGATAATGCTGGAGCTGGATATATTGAGCGCAACGGCGAGCAATATTTAGTGCGTATTCCCGGACAAGTTAAAGGATTAGAAGATATCCGCAATATCATTGTGGCTAAACGGGATGAATTGACGATCCGCGTTCAAGATGTAGCCGATGTCTCTTTAGGCGCGCCGCTTCGCACAGGTGCGGCTACTGAAAATGGTGAGGAAATTGTTCTGGGTACGGCTATGATGCTTATGGGTGAAAATAGCCGTGATGTATCTTACCGTGTTGGCGAAAAGCTTAAAGAGGTTGCCGCCAGTTTACCAGAAGGTGTTATTGTTAAGCCGATTTATGATAGAACAACACTTGTTGAAAAAACCATTAAAACGGTTGAAAAAAACCTTGCTGAAGGGGCATTACTTGTCATTGTTATTTTGTTCCTACTTTTAGGAAATTTTCGCGCTGCCCTTATTACAGCTCTTGTTATTCCAATATCTATGCTCATGACTATTACAGGTATGGTGGAAAACAAAGTATCAGGAAATCTAATGAGTCTTGGCGCATTGGACTTCGGCCTTATCGTCGATGGTGCTGTGATTATTATTGAGAATTGCCTAAGACGTTTTGGCATGGAGCAGCATAAGCTTGGACGACTTCTCACAAAACAAGAGCGCTTTGATCTTGCAGCAAAAGCAACTGCTGAGGTAATCAAACCAAGTATTTTTGGGATTTTGATTATTACGGTTGTCTATTTACCGATATTCTCTTTAACAGGCGTAGAAGGAAAAATGTTTCATCCGATGGCCTTTACAGTTGTTGTGGCCTTGCTTTCTGCAATGGTGCTTTCCATTACTTTTGTTCCTGCGGCTGTGGCGACTTTTATCACGGGTAAAGTGCATGAAAAAGAAAATATTGTCATACGCGGTGCAAAAAAAGCTTATGAGCCTACGTTGCGCTGGAGTATCGCTCACCCAATGCTTGTCATTCTCACAGCGGTAGTATTGGTCGGCATAAGTCTATTTTCAGTGACTAAAATGGGATCAGAATTTATCCCAAATCTTGATGAAGGTGATATCGCTATACAAGCGCTCCGTGCGCCTGGTACATCACTTACAGAATCTGTTCGCATGCAATCTTTCATGGAAAAGATGCTGGTAGAGAAATTTCCCGAAGTGGATACAGTTATTGCACGGATTGGTACGGCAGAAGTTGCTACTGATGCCATGCCCCCTAATATTGCTGATACATATGTCCTTTTGAAAAAACGTAAAGATTGGCCTGACCCATCTAAAACTAAAGCCGATTTGGTTGAAGAAATGGAAGTGGCACTGGAAAGTATTCCGGGTAGCAATTACGAATTTTCTCAGCCGATACAGCTTCGTTTCAATGAATTGATTTCAGGGGTGCGTAGTGATGTGGCTGTAAAGATTTATGGGGATGATCTAGAACAACTTGTAAAATCGGCTAATGATATTTTAGGAGTTGTTCAGAATATTGACGGCGCAGCTGGTGCAAAAGTTGAGCAAGTCACGGGTCTACCTGTCTTAAGCATTGTACCAGATCGAAAACGCATGGATCTTTATGGCCTCAATATTGCCGATGTACAGGAAATCGTACAAACTGCGATGGGTGGCCGCGAAGCCGGTACGGTTTTTGAAGGGGATCGTCGCTTTGATCTGATCGTACGCTTACCAGAAGCATTACGCAGCAATATTGATGCATTAGATCGTCTTCCTATCCCTCTACCAAATGCTGAGCAAGATGGCGTTGATGAAACGCCTGATTATGTTCCTTTAGGCGAAGTGGCTGATATTTCTATCATCTATGGACCAAATCAGGTAAGCCGTGAGAATGGAAAACGCCGTATTGTGGTGACATCCAATGTCCGTGGACGCGATTTGGGAAGTTTTGTTGGCGAAATTCGTGAGCAAATCACCACAAATGTTACGCTTCCAGCAGGATATTGGACAGAATATGGCGGTACGTTTGAGCAATTAATTTCTGCTAAGCAACGTCTTTCGATTGTTGTACCAATCTCGCTTTTATTGATTTTTGGATTGCTGTTTATGGCCTTTAATTCTGCGCGTGCAGCCTTATTAATCTTTTCTGGCGTTCCTTTGGCTCTAACCGGTGGTATCGCTGCTTTATGGTTGCGGGATATTCCACTATCCATATCAGCTGGAGTAGGCTTTATCGCGCTGTCTGGTGTGGCCGTGTTAAATGGTGTGGTGATGCTCTCATTTATTCGCGATTTGGAACAACAAGGTAAACCGTTACAAGAAGCAATTATCGAAGGCGCACTCACACGTTTACGTCCTGTGCTTATGACGGCATTGGTTGCCTCGCTTGGTTTTGTGCCGATGGCACTTAATACCGGCGCAGGAGCAGAAGTACAAAGACCATTAGCAACGGTGGTTATTGGTGGTATTATATCCTCTACCATCCTAACATTATTAGTATTACCAGCTTTGTATAAATGGTTTCCGAGTCGTTTGAATCTTCGTCGCAAACCCCAAAAGCAACTAGAAGAAGGATAGAGCAATATGGGACATCACCACCACCATCACCATGGTGATCCATCAGAAATGGGAGAACGCCGCCTTTGGTGGGCTGTCGGTGCAAATATGCTGCTTACCGCTGCACAAGTGGTTGGCGGCATTATTTCCGGCAGTTTATCCCTTATCGCTGATGCCCTGCATAATTTTAGTGATGCGGCAGCATTGTTAATTGCTTTGGTGGCCATTAGAATTGGGAAAAAACCACCAGATCAATTTAAAACATTCGGTTATAAGCGCGCTGAAACAATCGCAGCGCTCATTAACCTCACCACCTTGATCATTATCGGCTTGTATCTTTGTTATGAAGCAATCATGCGCTTTATCACGCCTGAACCGATTGTTGGATGGACGGTGATCATTGTCGCAGGGATTGCTTTGGTTATCGATGTTTTTACAGCACTTCTGACCTACAGCCAATCGAAACACAGTATGAATATTAGGGCCGCGTTTCTTCATAATGTAACAGATGCTTTAGCATCTGTGGGGGTCATTATCGCTGGAACACTTATCTTGCTTTATGGATGGGTTTGGACAGATGCCACCATGACACTTTTGATAGCAGGATATGTTTTATATCAAGGCATCACGGAGATCCCTAAAGCCATTCACTTACTAATGGAAGGAACGCCTGAAGACATAAATGTTGGCGATGTCATCACAAAAATGGAAGCTGTGAGTGGCGTTCAAAACGTTCATCACGTTCATATTTGGCAGTTAGATGAACAACGTAATGCCTTGGAAGCACATGTTGTTGTAAATAAATTAAGTGAGACTCATACTGTTAAACTTAATCTTAAGGCAACTCTTTATAATGAATTTAAGATCATGCATTCTACGTTAGAATTTGAAGAAGAAAGATGTGAGGAGGAAGTGTGCACTACTCTCTCAATATAGTGAAATAAAGGATGCTAAATAGCCTATTATTGACTGCTTATTGAGCATCAATTAGAATATTTGTGTTGGTGTAACGCATACACAAAAGTCAGATACATAGATACAGGAGGAATCGCCGCGAACATTTTTGTTATTTTTAGCCATTGTTTTGAATTTAAAAAATGTTGTATGATTACTGTGTGTTGGGAAGTATTTGAAAAGTTCGTGAACGGGATTCGAATACACCACCATTTAAAACACCGCCCTTGTGGCGGTTTTTTTTGTACCTTGTTGGATGATGGCGGGGAGGGCTCTTGGAAAAGAGCTGAGCCAAAGGACATAGAAAGTTGGCTCAGCCCTAGGGGTAGTCTTCTAAAACGAAGGCGTTGCTATGGTTTACTCGCCCAGCGTCGTTAGATAACTAACAACAACCATGCCAAGCATCACATTGACGGTATACGCCAAATAAATGCCGATCATTGCAATGACCACGGCCATGATATCTTTGGTGAGCTTTTTGCCCGATAGAACCAGACTGGATAAAATAAGTGTCCAGCCTGCGCCAATCATCGTGTGAATGCCGCCGCCGTCGAAAAAGCTTTCAACGGTGCCATCAACGATGCCCAAGGTCACCATATAGTGTCCTAGAAAAGTTGAGAGGCCAACCAGCAAAACAGTGTGAAACAGGAAGAAACCTACTGCTTCGGTGATTGAGCGTGTATGTGCTAGATTTGTAATATGTTTAAACATAACAAGTCTCCTTTCGTTGCACGTTGTTTTGCGGAACCTTTCCGCCTTCTGCGGCCACCCGTGAAAGGAGATATCTAAACCGCTCCCCTCAGGCAAAGCCGAAGCCTTATTCGTCTGGTGTGCGGCACGGTAAGTGTTGGTGTTATTTTTGTATATTTATGCCGCATTTTTACATAATTTTATTATAGCATGTTTCGTATTCTTAAAATATCTTTTGCAGCATAAATCTATGCTGCACCTTGTCATAAACTCGCTACATCAAGTGATGAAATATGTAAAATATATTGGTAAAACAATATCTTGCTGCGCAATTAATTTGCACAATTTTTATATGTGCGCTGCATCAAATATCCATTGTATATGAGTGGGTTATGCGTTTTGATTGGCGTTATTTGTAAAAGCGCTGCATGACGGTTGATGCTGCAAGATCGCCTGTCACATTGATGGTTGTGCGGCACATATCCAAGATACGATCAACCCCGATGATAAGGGCAATGCCTTCTGCTGGAACGCCGATGCCGACCAGTATAGTCGCCAGAACAACAATGCCTACGCCTGGGGTGGCTGGCGTGCCGATGGACGCGCCAACAGTCGTGATGAGCAGCAGCCCAATTTCGCCATAAGACAAATCAATATGAAAGACCTGACAGAGGAATAATGCGGCGATGGCCTGATAAAGCGCTGTGCCGTCCATGTTAATAGTCGCGCCCAGTGGAATGGTAAAGCGGCTAACGCGCTCATCGACATGAAGTTTTTCCTCGGCGCATTGAATGGAAATTGGCATCGTCGCGGCAGAGCTTGACGTTGAAAAGGCGATTAATTGTGCCTCACGTATGCCTGCAAGGAATGAGGAAGGACTATGCTTGCCAAGAAAACGGACGATAATTAAATACACGCCCATCATTGTTGCAAGCGCAAGCAAAACCGTTGACATGTATAGGCCTACGCCAACCAGTGATTTCGCACCGATCTGTATTGTTATGTTGCAAAGCAAGCCGAAAACAGCGTAAGGCGCAATCACCATTGCCCAGCTAATGACCTTCATAGATAGAGTTTGCCCCGATAAACAGAGATCGTGAAAAGCCTTGCCTGTTTTGCCAACACTTAGAAGGGCGAGGCCAATAATAATTGAGGCCACAACGATTTGAAGCATATTGCGGTCAAGCTCGGCGCGCGCTGGGTTGGTTGGGATAAGGTTGCCTATGCGCTGGGGCACGGTAAGGTCAGAAAAGTTTTGCGCAGGCACAGCGGGCGCGTTGCTAAGTGTGGCCTCGATGAGGCTCGGGTCAAAGCTAAGCCCTGGTTTAATCAGTTGCACAAAAAAGATACCAATCGAAATGGCGATAGATGTTGTGAAAAGGAAATAGGGGACAAGCCTTAACCCAAGTTTCTTTATGTTCTCTGTGCTGCCGCTTTCGGCGATTCCTAAAATGATCGAGCATACAACAAGCGGCACAATCACCATTTGAATAAGGCTAAGGAAAATCACGCCAGGAATCTTGATCCATTCCCCAAGGGCGTATGCACTTTGGCTAGGGATGAGTGCTAATCCTTCCGGCGAGAGCAATGTCCCGGTCAAAACGCCAAGTGCCATACCGATAAGGATTTTTATCCAGAGGCGATCAGCCAAGATTTTATTGCTTGATGTTGAAAGGCTGCGTTCGCGGCGGCTTTTGATGAGGTTATTGAGCATATCCCTGTTATCTTTTCTTTTATTAACAATAGTTTGATTATTGTTGTTTAAAGTGAAAAGAAAAGCAAGCTATGCCCTGTGGCGCACGGCGTTTAGTCGTTGATCTTTTTGACGAACTCAGACTTTAGGCCCATTTGACCCACGCCTGGGATTTTGCAGTCAATATCGTGGTCACCGTCAACAAGGCGAATATTTTTGACCTTTGTGCCGACTTTAACGACCAAAGATGATCCTTTGACTTTTAGGTCTTTGATGACTGTGACGCTGTCACCATCTTGTAGGGGTGCGCCGTTTGAATCGCGCACAGTCTTTGTGTTATCGCCCTGGCCTGAGCCTTCTGCGCCTGCGGTCCATTCATGTCCACATTCAGGGCAGTTCAAGACCCCACGATCTTCGTAGGCATAAGGAGAATTACATTCTGGGCATGGAGGAAGGTCGCTCATAATCTTGGTCAGGCTTTCGTTGGTAAAGTTTACAGTCAATGCTTATAGGCGCATTTATACGGTATGCAAACCCTGAATGGATTGATAACAATCAATTAGCGGTCAAAATGTATGGCGCTTGCGGGTGTTGTGGCGGTGTTTCCAAGTAAATGGTCTTGGCAGGTTTTTCAGGCGCAGGGTACACGGATGGATCCAGTGTATATTCAAGCTTGGGAGTCGTGTTTTGCTCGTGAGGATCCGGTGTTTTTCCAAGTAAACGGTCCTTCATATAGCTAATTTTGGCGCCATTTTGCTCGTGGAATTCTTCTATTCCACTTTTGATGAAGAAAAGTCCGGCTAATCCAATAGCGGTCGCCCCCATCATAGAGCCATCATGTTGGACAAGGTGGATCGCTTCCGCGCTGAAAAATCCTCCTTTGCCAATCATGGTTATTGGCGGAACCCATTTAAGAACAGCATCTGCAATGTACTGCCTATTCGCCGTGTAACCTACAAGTGCGTGTGCTTCGCTATGGTTATATTTAAAGTCTTCTTTAAAAAGGGAATGCAGTTTTTGCCATCGCCGCGCTTCTATCGCCTGATCAATTTGGATAAGACTGTACCCAACGGCGGCTGTAATTGCGCCGTACACCACCATATCATCATGGCTGAATGCAGCTTGGAAGCTGTGAATGAGCGACCCTGCACCCGCGCCGAGAGAGTTGATTTTTGCGGCTTTGATATCAACGCCGATTTGTGACTGTGGCTGCTTTGACTTGGATTCATTGCTCTGCGCTTTACGAGCGCGCTGCGTTAAAAAGCTTTGCAGGCCTTTTGTGTTGTTTTTCACGAGGCTGAATTTTTGCAAAAGCTTTGCTGCCTTGCGGTAATTCTCGTGCGATGTACCGTGCAGAGTTGCAGTCAATTTATTGTTGCTACTCGCGTTAAACAAAGCAGTCATCCATGTGCCGCCACGCGCAGTATTAAGGGCGGCAACAACAATGCTCGCGGGGTCGTTGGTTGCGAAGCCAAAACCTCCTACACAAAGTGAAGCTGCGGTTTGATCTCGGACTAGTTTTTTTAGACCACCTGATTGTTCTGGTTCAAGGTCTTGCGAGGAGGGGGTGCGCCGTGCTTCTGTTTGTGGAGGAATATAATTGAAATGCCACTGCGGGGGCGGCGTCCTGTGTTTGCTCATGCGCGGGGGACGCCCATACTCAGCGTTGTGTTTAAAGGCACTTTTGCGCGCTATGTCCGTCTTTTTGACGGGTGGATTAGCCTGATTGGCAGGCGCGCGTCTAATAGTCTGTTTCTTAGGCATGGTTGGCAAGGTATTACAATTTAAATGTCTTGCAACTATAAGGTGTTATAGTATGATGTCAATAAAATTATGTTAAATATTATTTATCATGTTGTGCATAAAATATAGCATCTGGCGCTGTGATAAAAAGGCTTGGCCTGCACAGATGAATGGGCCATAAAGACAATATGACAGAAGTAAGAACAAAATCTGCAAAACGTGCTGGCGTGATTACAATCATTTTGGCGCTGTGTCTGGTCGGTGTAAAGGCTGTTGCATGGGCGATGAGCGGATCTGTATCCGTACTGGCATCACTGTCTGACAGTGTGATGGACGCGGTCGTATCTGGTATGAACTGGCTTGCTGTTCGCTATTCGTCTAAGCCTGCCGATGAAGATCATCGCTATGGGCATGGGAAAATCGAGGGGCTTGCCGCTTTGGCTCAGGCGCTATTGCTGGCGGGGGTATCCATTTTTGTGGGTATTGAAGCTATTCACCGCTGGCAAGAGCCTCAGGCGCTTACCGATATGGTGCTTGTGACGGGCATGATGATCGTGTCGCTGATTGGATCGGCCATTATTATTATGGTGCAGAAAAAGAGCATCGCTGAATCTGGCTCCCTTGCTATTGAGGCCGATCACGCGCATTACAGCGCCGATGTCGTGCAACATGCGCTGGTAATCGCTGCACTGTGCATTGCATATTTTGATGGGCCGTTATGGGTGGATTTGCTAGCCGCAGTTATCATTACGCTTTGGATGTTGATGTCGGCTTATGGTATTGCGCGCAAAGGCATTGATATGATCCTTGATCGCGAACTGCCAATGGTCGAGCGCAAAGCATTGTTGGAGGTCATCAAGGCGCATCCTCAGGTTTTAGGTGTGCATGATCTGCGCGCGATTAAATCAGGTATGAAAGAGCTCATCTTTTTTGATATCGAGGCCGCCCCAGAAATGAGCCTACATGACGCGCATGCCATCACGCGTGATTTAGAAAATGCAATTCTAAAGATTTATCCCTATGCCGAGATCATGATCCACGTTGATCCGCACGGCGAAATCGAAGATAGCCGCCATACTGTGGCATCTATTCACCACTGATGGCTTCGCCCCATTTTTCGGCATGTAAATCAATGTCAGGGCGGCTTTGATGTTTCAATAGCGCGCGCAGTTGATCTTCATCTGGGGCGCTGTCAAACAAGGTAAGGCATTTTGCGGTAATGAAATGCTCGGCCTGTGCATTCTTCGCCCATGTGATGAAATCATCATAAACGCCGCCTGCGTTGATTAGGCCAATAGGGCGCTGATGCTTGTCCAGTTGTTTTAATCCCATTGCGCATGTCACGAAATACGCATTTTCCAAGGTCGGTTTATCGATAACGATGGCCTGTAGCGTATCGCGTGAGATTTCATCTTCGAAATGTGGCAGGTGCGCAGGTGTCTGAATAGGGGGGAGCTTGTCCCACGCCTCAAGCGCGGGCAGGATGCCTTCGACATCATCGACGATAATGCAGTAACGATCATCATAGTCAGGCAGGCTTTTCAGGAACGCCATCATTTTATCCCAGTATCCATCAATATTAACCAGCACAATGGGCTTGCTGTGCATTTTAAGGCTGCCCCAATAAAGCGCCTCAAGCGTTTCATCAAGCGTACCAAAACCGCCAGGTAAGCATACAACAACGTCACATTCTTCGAACATCAGGCGTTTGCGGTCGCAAAGCTCCTCAACCAGTAAAGTGCGGGTAAGGCCTTCCATGATGCGTTCGCTATCTTGTAATTTACGTGGAATAATACCCGTTACCGCGCCACCACCGCGCAGTGCATGTTGTGCCAGCAACCCCATCAGCCCTGCATTCATACCGCCATAAATTAAATGTTTATCCTCGCGCGCAAGAATGTCGCCAAGCAAGCAGGCTTGCTGTTTGAAGATGTCGCGCGCTGCGCCGGCTGAGCCAAGATAGACGGTGAATGTTTGCATGAACCCTCGTGAAACTGTGTTATAGAACGTTTTTATCTTACGATTCTACCAAGTTTCACGCGCGGTGCAAAGCGCTTTGATTGCTGTGCCGCGGTAAGGCGATGTTTTACAAAGATGGTGATGCAAAGGCTGCAATAGGCGCAGAAGTCTGATGCGCGGTGTAGGCGTCGTTTTGATTTGCAGCGTCTTGTGCGGTGCGATCTTGCTTGGCTTTAGCGGTTAAAACCGGTGCAAGCGCATTAAAGAGCAATGGAAGCTGATATTCAAAATAAACGGCATTATTCTCGGAATTATCAATGTCGCAGTTTTCTGGCTTGTCAGGGTTTAGTCCCAGTTTTGCATCGCGGTTATATTCATTTGCTAATGTATTTTTGTTGTACTCAGGGTGCAAGGTCCATAAGGCGACGTTACGCTGCTCTGTGCGGTCTGTCATGATTGATGCGCCCATGTCGGCGGATTCTGTGATGACTTTGAGGCGTTGATTGTCTGTCACGGCCTGCTGCAGAGCCTCTTCGTTGCTTTGCCAAAAGCGGGAGCCTGGCAAGTATAGGTCAGGGCCATCATCTTGCGGAATGTCTTTAAGAAGTGGATGGTGCGGCGTTAAAATGTTTTGTTTGAAATGACCGAAAAGCTTGCTGTCACGTTTTTCGCGCGGAATATCGTAAACATCTTGCAAATAGGCCTGCGCGGCAAGGCATGAAAAGAGCGCAGGTGTTTTGCTGTCTTTTGCAAAATCAATGGCTTCCTTCATGTCAGGCCAGAAAACTTCTTTGTGCAAATGATCTTCACGCGGAACAGTGCCGGTTACAACCAATGTATCAAGGTTGAGGTCGTCGAAAGATGCACTATCAAGCGTATGGTGAAAATTATCGACATAGGCAAGGTCTGTGTCTTTTGCTTCTTCTGTTAGGCCGTGTTCTAATTGGCGCGGGCTGATCGGGACAATTTCAATGGCGACATCGCCGTTAAGGCGGTCATGTTCGCGTGCCCATTCAACGGATTCAATAATGCGCTGCGTGAGCATAACATCCGTCGCGGCGCGTGAAAGCATACTGTTTAAAATACCGATGCGCAGTTTAACAGGTTGTTTGTAATCTGTTTCAATCGCGGAGCCAAAGCGCGTTGCTTTGTTGAAGGCATTGCGGTTGAGTGAAATCGATACATTGTCACTCGCCGCAAATTTTTCGGCAAGTTTCGTCGCAACAGAATTCTCTGTTTGGCTGCCGTCACGGGCTGCGGGCAAAATAAGGTGAGTTTTACCTTTTGCTGACACGTTTTCTGTATCAAAAGTTTGATCTGACATACACAACACTCCTCTTGTGCTTTAGGGCACAAAAATTCTTCGTTTTTATTTTACGGTAAGAGGTAAAACTCTAACCATGGCTTCCTACGGTGGATACCATGGCAGAACGAGTGGAGGGTCGTCTGACCACGGCGCTTTAGCTTTGGTAATGCGGTGCAAGCTGATCCATCAAATGCCGCAATTTCAATAAGGGTAACGAAAATTGCGTTTTTTTGTCAAGCTTTTTCGAATATAAAAACTATAAAAAATGAGAAGCTGGTTTGCGTGGCAAATCGGCGCCTTCCAATTTGACAATGGGGGTAATGCCGCGAATAGAATTGACCAGATATAAGGCTTCAGCATTTTTAAGGTCATCTGGTAAGAGGCTGCGTTCTTCGACTTTACTCTGCGCGACAAGGTGAGAGCGCTGAATCCCGTTCATAACGCCGTCGCTTAGGGGCGGTGTGTATAGGCGCGTTCCCATCGCAACAAGCAGGTTTCCGGCGCTTGCACATGTGACGTAGCCCGCATTGTTTAATAAAATGGCTTCGTTCGCGCCGCGTTGCTTGGCTTCATTTAAGGCAAGAATGTTATCGCCGTAATTGCAGGATTTAATCCGTGATAGGGGGGATCCCTCATTGCGGCGCACCGTTTGGGCAATAATCGCATGCACTGGCGGAAAATCCTCTGGCGCTGGTGCTTTGGCAATCATGAGAATGACCGAAGGTGTGACGTCATCCGCAGGCATCAAACCGCGCGCCCCTGCGCCGCGCGTAACCAATGTGTTCACCGCATAGCGCGCATCGGTAGCCTTGTTTCGGCGGATCAAATCAGCAACCACACCATTAAAGGAATGTTGTCCCATGGTGAACGGAATATCCATGATCGCGCAGGATTCTTTCAGGCGCTTAAAATGATGCTCGGCGTAAATGGCTTGTCCGCCAACAGACAGCATTGTGTCAAAAACGCCGTCACCAAGGCGGATACGATCACGCGCGTTCAGCGCCGCCTGACGGCCGCTGAGCCAATGTCCATTATACCAGATAAAATCACTCATCAGGCCTAAGATAGCATAAGCTGAACAAAGTTTTGAATGATTTGTTGACCGTGATTGGTCAAAATAGATTCGGGATGAAACTGTATCCCGTAAACGGGGTGCGTATCGTGGCGCATCGCCATCAGCACATTATCGTCGGCGGTGTTAGCGATTGGCACAAGGTCAAGCGCATCTTGAATATCTGCAATCAAAGAATGGTAGCGCGCGGCGCTGAAATCTTGGGGGATATCCTTAAACAAAGGGCATGTTTGATCGTGGCGGACTAGGCTTGTTCTGCCATGCATAGGTGCATCGGCCTTTATCGTTTTGCCGCCATAGGCCTCGCCAATGGCTTGATGGCCAAGGCAGACGCCCAAAATAGGGATGTGCGCGCCAAATGTGCGGATCAGGTCAATGCAAATGCCTGCATCTTGCGGCGCGCAAGGGCCGGGCGACAGGATAATGCCATCAGGCTTCATCTGCGTAATGGCCGACAAACTGATGCCATCATTGCGTTCTATGTGGACTTGCGCCCCTGCTAACGCGGCGTAGCGGCCCAAATTATGCGCAAAGGAATCGTAATTATCGATCAGCAAAATTTGCGGCTTCGGATCTAGGCGCATGCTTTGCGCTCCTTATCCTGCGTGCCGTGCGTGGATGCGAAACTGCGAAAGAGGCTTTGCGCTTTATCAAGGGTTTCTGCGTACTCGGCCTCTGGGTTTGACAGGGTTGTAATGCCGCCGCCGACATTAAAACGCACACTTTGTTTTTCAAAAATCAATGTGCGGATCAAAATGTTACTGTCCATTGTGCCGTTACACCCGATCAGCGCAATACTGCCGCAATAGGCATGGCGGCGTTGCTCCTCAAGTTCTTCGATGATTTCCATGGCACGTATTTTGGGTGCGCCTGTGATCGACCCGCCAGGAAAGCACGCCTGCAACGCGTCTAGCGCGCATTGTTCCTCGGACAGTGTGCCGCGAATGGTTGTGACCAAATGATGGACATCAGTAAAGCTTTCGATCTTGCAAAAATCACTCACAGTGATGCTTTGCGCGGTGCAGGATTTGGATAAATCATTGCGCAGTAAATCAGTAATCATCGTGTTTTCAGCGCGGTCTTTTTCGCTTGTTTCTAAGGCAAGCGCATTTTCAGTATCCAGCTGCGTGTCAGGATGGCGGGGCGCAGTGCCTTTAATCGGCTTGGTCGAGATGCAGCGCTGCGCATCTGCATGCAAAAATCTCTCGGGCGAGGCACTGGCGATTTGCACATCCCCTAAATTAAAGTAGCTGGCAAACGGGGCGGGGTTGATCGCGCGCAAATGCAGATAATGCGCATAAGGGTCAAAGGCGGCGGGTAGATCTGCGCTGAATTGTTGGGATAAGTTGGCCTGAAAAATATCCCCTTCGGTAATATAATTTTGGACGGAGGCGATGCGCTGAATATAGGTGTCTTTTTCAAATTGCTCTTGCCATGAAACGGCAGGCAGGTCGGACATTTTCTGCGTGCGTGCGCCGCTGAGGTTATGGCGCAAGACGGCGCGCTTCATGTCGGCCTCAAGCTCATTTTTCGCGTGCGTGATGATCCATGCTTGTTGCTGCGCATGATCGAAGGCAAGCACCTGATCGTACAGGCCAAGCGCCATGTCCGGCATAGAAGATGTGCTGCGCGCGCTGGTTGGCAGGGTTTCTTGCGTGCGCGCAAGATCATATCCAAACAAGCCTGCCAAGCCGCCCTGAAAAGGCGGCAAGTCTGCCAGTTGCAAGTTCAAATAATCACGCGCGGCGAGGCGGGATTTCGCCGTAGAAAACGGGTCTTTGCCATTTTGATGAGAAAGGTGACTGCCGCTACTGATGGTGATGTGGTGGCCATGTGCCTCGATGATTTCAATCGGGTTCATGAGGATATAACTGTAACGCCCATCAGGATGCGCGCTGTCGGCGCTATCGATCAGCAGGCTGTAAGGCATGTGCGCAACCGCCCCAAACAGCGCAGCAGCATCACAATAATCATAAGGCGCGGTAAAAATATCCATCAGGCAGGACTATAAAAACGTTTTGATGGTTTCGCAAGCCTGCGCAAGGCCGCATTTCAAGATTTGCGTATCAGGCGGAAAGGCATCGTGCAGGCGGCTGGGCAGGCCACTATCCAGCATCACAAAAACGCCCTTATCACTGGCGCGGCGGATTAACCGGCCAAAGGCTTGTTTCAGTTTAAGGCGCGTTAGCATCTCGTCATAGGCGCGGCCGCCAAAATGATCACGGCGTGCCTTGTGCAAGATGGTCGGACGCGGCCATGGAACACGGTCGAACGCCAGCATTTTAAGGCTATCGCCCGGTATATCAACGCCGTCGCGCGTGGCATCCGTGCCCAACATGCATGAGCGCGGATCAAATTTAAACATATCAATGAGCGTCCCTGTATCAATGTCATCGACATGCTGCGCGTGCAGGGGGAGACCATGATCTTCCATACTGGCGTGAATGCGTCCATGCACTGTACGCAGGCGGTTGATCGAGGTAAATAGCCCAAGGCCGCCGCCGCCAGACGCCATAAACAGTGCTAGCATCGCCGCGGCCACTTGGCCAGCATCATTTTTATTCACATCATTAATAATAATCACGCGGCTTTGCGCGGCGTAATCAAAGGGCGATGGCGCGGAAAAACACTGCGGATTGTCGCTGAGATACGGCGCGCCGCTTAGGCGCAGGGCATTATCCCAGTTGGCATTTTCATCATCGGTTTCTGTATCGCGCAACGTAGCCGAAGTCACCGCCATGCCGTGCAAATGCGGTTTGATTGTGCTGGCGAAGGCTTGCATGGGGTCGATCGCATGTGAAAACAGGCCAACATCAATGGCTTGGCCTTCGGCGCGGGTGATCTCCATCCATTCAACCTGCTGCGCGGCCAGCTTTGACGGATCCTCGAGCGCGGCTAGCATATTGATCCACCCTTGCAAAAGCATGCTACTGCGGTATTCCAGTGAATTGGCGGTGGCCTCAAATCGTTTGCGCGTATCGCTGTCCATCATGGGTTGCCCATCGTCGCCGATATCATTTTGCAAGGTTTCAATGAAATGCGCCGCCAGTTTCTTCATTGGCGTTTGTAACTGCTTGAGCGCCGCGCTTAACGCTTGTGCCTTGATCATCAGATCATCCTCAACGGGGTGCAGCGGCGTTTCCAGTGAATAGGGGCCATTCACCCCATCTGCGCGCGCATAGACGGCCTTCATAACGGCGTAGAGGAATTCTTCACACGGGCCTTGTGGGGCTTCGTTCTTCATGCGCCGTGTCCAGCTTTCGGCGGTGATCTGCGTTGTCGCGGCAAGGATATCTTGCAGCAAATTATGCGCGGTTTCATTGCCTTCGCATAAATCTTCGATCCGGCGTTTCAGGCCGCGTGCGCGCCCGCCGCGCCGTCCACCTTCTGGCCCTAAAATCCAGCGGCGTAAATCCCGCGTTTCGCGCGCAGTTAGATGCAGGCAAAAGGCACTGTCGGCGGCGCTGAAGAGGTGGTGGCCTTCATCAAAGATATAGCGGTCGGGCAAGCGCTCCATCGTGCCAGCCATAGCAGACTGGATCATCACCAGCGCATGATTGGCGATGACGATGCGTGCATTTTTCGCCTTGCGCACGGAATGCTCGGAAAAGCAGCGCTTGTAATGATCACAGGCCGAATAAATGCACTCGCCGCGTCGATCGGCAAGGCCTGCTGTGCCCGCAAACCCAAGAAGCCCATTCAGCCATCCGGGAAAGGCACTGCCGCTTAGGTCGCCGTCGCCGCTTGCGACAACCCATCTGACCATCAGACCTGTGGCAATCGCGCTTTGTGGATGGTAACTGGCGGCAAGGCCCGAGGCATTTTCATGCAAGTTGAGTAAGCATAAATAATTCTCGCGCCCTTTGCGAATGGCGACATGTTCATCCTTGTCGGCTTGGCGCGGATACAGGCGTGAAAGCTCGCCATAGATTTGCTGTTGCAGGTTTTTGGTGTAGGTCGAAACCCAAACGGCGGCGTCATTTTTCTCGGCCCAGACGCTGGCGGGCGCAAGATAGCCGAGCGTCTTTCCCGTGCCTGTGCCAGCCTCAGCCAAAATGATGTGGGGCTGGCTTTCGTCGCTGGGCGTATCAAAACATTGGGCGATATGCTGCGTGAAGGATTTTTGCTGTGGGCGCATTTCAATGGTTGCGCTGCTGTTATGGAGGAGATCACTTAACCGTTGCTCGGCCTCCGTGCCAGTGACGCTATGATGGGCGTGAGGCGGTTTAGGCGGGCTATCTTCCCATTCTGGCAGAGCTTTACACGCATCCAAAAGCGGCCTGACATCTACGGGCTCTTGCGGGTCATAGGCCTCGCCAAGTGCGTCGCATATATAAGGCGTCCATCCCCATCCCTTGCCCGATAGTCCCATCGCACGCGCAATATCGGCGGCGGGGGCTTTGGCTTCCCACTGGTCGTGACGTAAATGCTCAAGCAATGTGCGCGTGATCTCTAGCAGGGAAAAGGCCGCATCTTCCAAAGATTGCGGGGCGGGTAAGCTGAGGATATTGCACAGCCCATGAATGGTCGGCACGCAAAAGGTCGCAGGATGGACAAAAGCAAACAGCTCCATCACATCCAGCGGGTAAAATTCATGCGTGCCAAGGCGCTGGCGGATATAGGGCGCATACGCACATAAAACAGGTTTCTTGTGGATCAGCATTCCTGCGCGATCATGCGTGCATGTCTGGATTTCGCCCTCGTCACTGAGCAGCGCCGCATCACGCGCGCCGACGGCCAAACAATCAATCGCGGGAATCGGTACCGAGGAATTCATTGCGCATATTTAGCACTGTTTCACGCGCATGGGTAGAGAGTATAAGGCAAATCATTATGGCGTTTCTTGTATGTGATATCTTGTGAATGGGCTTAGTTTTTGCTGCTTATCTTGGCTTATTGTTTTGTTTTTAGTGATTTTTATGATTTTATCTTGCTGAGTTGCGATATTTTCGATAATAATTATTTATGCTCAAAGTTATTTCTAATAATGATAAATCCGCGTTAATAGAAAAGTTTTCTTGCGCGCAGGTCGCCTTGAATGCAGAAGAAACGCAGCGCTTGCTATTGGATACACCGAAAGAGCAATTTTTGATGTCGACTGCAGGGTATCAGATGTCACGCGAGCAAATGATTGACATTGATCCAGACGTGCTTCCTTCTTTGAAAAAATTTATGAAAGGCCCATTTTTGATGCAGGTCTCTAATCGCGGTTCGTCAACAGAGCGTTCTTTGTTGTGTTTTGATATCGCGCCGATAGAACGCCAAGAACGTTATGTAGATGGAAGCGATACAATTCTAAAAGATGGCGTTGATTTGGCGGTGCGATCGCTGGCTGCCTTGCCCTTTGTTGATGTGTTTCGTGAAAAAATTGAACAAGAAGCTCAGCAAGCCGA
>CEUZ01162711.1_pt1 | contig 21996 bp, 16 predicted proteins | sample 361511 | NCBI WGS metagenome assembly CEUZ01 (sample SAMEA2622822, study PRJEB7988) | marine metagenome | biome: marine biome (ENVO:00000447); feature: surface water layer (ENVO:00002042); material: "saline water (ENVO:00002010), including plankton (ENVO:xxxxxxxx)" | depth 5 m
CCCGATAAAAATGATCAAGCCTCAATAGATTAATTCTATTCGCTAGTAACTAATTTTATAAATTCTTTAAATTTTGGAAAATAGAATAAGGTAGCAAATTCGTCCTCTAACATTATATTATTAAACTCTCTCTCAACATAATTTACATCTTCGTTGGATAATTTTTTCTCACCAGTAATTTCGTAAAAACTCATTTTTTTATTATCTAAATCAAAATTTCCTGAAATAAAAAGACTTTCTGGTATTTTTTCTTTATCATAAATTCCAAACTTACTTAAAAATTTTTTTTGATTATCTACAAATACATTGCTTTCAAACTTAAAGTTATTGTATTTTTTGCCTTTTTCTACCTTACCTAAAAAATCTGCTGCTCCTAGTTTTCCCATATTAAGTAATAACTGTTCAATCATTAGACTACTATTCTTAAATTTCAAACGTGACTCGAATGAGTTAAATAAATTATAATTTGAATATATTTTGTCTGAAGATAAATTTAAATTTCCATTTATTTTATTGTTAATTTTGAAAACTTCATTCTTATTTTTTTTAGCTAAATTTAGAAAATAATTATAAAGTTTAGTAAAATTTATACTATTTAGATTTACATCGAGGTCAAAATTAAAATATGGCAGTAAAGTAATTTTACCATTAGCCATTCCGTCAATAAAAGCATTATTTATATTTGATTTATTTATTATAAATTCATTATCAATGTAATCGAATGAAGCTGAAATTTTATTCTTATCTTTTTTAATAAAGGCATTTCCAGTGATTAAATCTTTTTTTTCTGCCGAATCGAAATAATTTGCTTTAATTAATAAATTTAATCCCGACATTTTAATTATTAGATTTGATGTTATTTTTCCAGCAATTTTTTTATTTTGAAAATTGATATAAAGATTATCATTAACAAAACTTCCCTTTAATTTTTTATTAACCGATTCTTTTCCAATTATTATATTTAAAATCGTATCACTTATAGTTGCTATGTAATTATTTCCATTAAATAATATAATATTTCCTCCTAAAAAGTTTATCGGGAGAAAATCGGTGCCACTTTTAAAAATATTATTATATTCTTTTAAATCTTTGAAATTTAAATTAATTTCAAAATTTTTTAAATTAATTTCAACAAATTTATGTTTTTCTTTTGCAAGTAAATTTTTTATTGATAGTTTTGCGTGAACTTCATTAATAACGGAGATAGTTTTAGTATTTGAATTATTGTTTATTGTTAAATCTCTAATCTTAATTCGAGGAGTTGGATAAAATATATAATTAACATTGCCTTTTATAATACATTTAATTTTTTTATTGTTACATATAAATTTTTCTAGTTCCGATTTATCGTAGTTGTAAAATGTTGGTATTAAAAAATAAAGAAAACCAAAAAAGATAACCGACAAAGGAAAGTGAATTAATAAATATTTATTATTTAAAAAACTAAATGATTCAACTTTAGGAATTAATGATTTTACTTTAAAATAGCTTAATTTTGTAATTTTAATTTTATCTAAATTTGTATTCTTATAAATTTTTCTAACATCTGCAATTTTTAATGATTTAAAAAAATTATATCTTATAGTACTGACTTTTTTTAATACTGTGGAAAACTTATACCTTTTAAAACTGAAGTATATCATTTATTTTAATTTAAATTAATAAAATATAAATTGAATGAAAGTTATCAAAGAAAATTATTTAAACAACCTTAATAAAAATCAAAAAGAAGCAATAATTAATACTGATGGGCCGTGTTTAATAGTCGCTGGAGCTGGCTCTGGTAAAACAAAAGTTTTGACTAGCAGGGTAGTTCATATAATAAAAGAAAAAAAAGCTTGGCCTAATCAAATTTTATGTGTGACTTTTACTAATAAAGCCGCAAGAGAAATGCAATTAAGAATAGTTAACTATTTGCAAGAAAAAGTTTCTTCATTGCCCTGGCTTGGTACATTTCACTCTGTAAGCGCAAAAATCTTAAGGAGACATGCCGAAGCAGTAGGTTTAAATTCACGTTTTACAATTATTGATCAAGAGGATCAGTTAAGACTAATTAAAAATATATGTAAGGCTGAAAATATAGACATAAAAAAAATATCACCACAATTTATATTGTCCTTTATTAATCAATGGAAAAATAAAGGATTGCTTCCAAAAGATGTCATTACAAAAAAAGGTGTGCCTTTAGAAAAAAATATCTTAAATGTATACAAATATTATCAAGAAAGACTCAAAATTTTAAATTCATGTGATTTTGGAGATCTTATTTTGCTTTGTGTAAATATGTTTGAAAACAATCCTGATATTCTAGAGTTATATTTAAATAACTTTAAATATATTCTTGTAGATGAATACCAAGACTCAAATTATATTCAAAGTAAGTGGCTTAACTTATTATCAAAAAAAAATAACAATATTTGTTGTGTAGGAGACGACGACCAATCGATTTATAGCTGGAGAGGAGCAGAAATAAAAAATTTTCTTGACTTCAGTAAAATATATAAAAATACAAAAGTTATAAAGTTAGAACAAAATTATAGATCAACACAAAATATATTAAGCGCTGCATCTGGGCTGATTGCTAAAAACAATGACCGATTAGGAAAAAAATTGTGGACAGATAGCAAAGACGGTGAATTAGTTAAACTTAACTGCTACAAAAATGGAAAGGAAGAGGCGTCAGGTATTACTGATATCGTTGAGCAAAAATTGAAAAAAAAATATTCCTTAAATAATATTGCAATTTTAGTAAGAGCCATCTTTCAAACTAGAGAAATTGAAGAAAGGTTATTAAAAATTGGTATGGGTTATAGAGTCGTTGGAGGAACAAAATTTTATGAAAGAGCTGAAATAAAAGATTCTGTTGCATTTTTAAGAATAATTAATCAAAAAAATGACGATTTAGCTTTTGAAAGAATTATTAATGTCCCAAAAAGATCTATAGGTGATAGTACTATTAAACAATTATATGACTGGGGAAGAAATAATAAAAAATGTTTAGAAGATTCCGCGTACGAACTTTTACAATTAAATAAAATAAAACCTAAAACTAAATTGGGGCTAGTTAATATATTAAACCTTTTTAATAAATGGAGAAATGACTTAAATAAAAAAAAACATTATGAACTAATGGAAATCGTTTTGGATGAATCTGGATACTCTAAAATGCTTAAAGATAAAAAAGATTTAGAAAATGAAGGGCGACTTGAAAATTTAAAAGAATTAATTCGAGGAATGCATGAATTTGATAACTTACAAAGCTTTTTAGAACATGTGGCTCTAGCTACTTCAATTGACCAGGATTGGGAGGGACAAAAGATTAACTTAATGACAATGCATGCTGCCAAAGGTTTGGAGTTTGATGCTGTGTTTTTACCCGGTTGGGAAGAAGGATTATTTCCACACCAAAAATCTCTAGAAGAAAAGGGAGATTTTGCATTAGAAGAAGAAAGACGTTTAGCATATGTAGGTATAACAAGAGCTAAACAAGAATCTTTTATATCGTTTGCAATGAATAGAATGTATAGAGGGGATTGGTTAGATTCATTAGCATCGAGGTTTGTTGAAGAACTGCCAGAAAAAAATGTAAAAAAAGAAGAAATAAATGACCAAAATTCTGATGATTTCTTTTTTAATCAAGATATAGATTATAATAAAGAAACACGAAGCCCTGGATGGTCTAGATTGCAAAAAAAGATATTAAAAAGAATTAAATGAATAAAATAAAAAAATTGAGACATCTTTTTAATTTTTTTAAAATAGATGGCTATATAGTGCCAAAAAATGACGAATTTTTTGGTGAATACGTTGATCAAAGAGATGATAGATTAAATTTTATATCTTCTTTTACTGGTTCTGCTGGTTATGCAATAATTTTAAAAAATTCATCTTATTTATTTATTGATGGTCGATATACTTTGCAGGCAAAAAAAGAATCTGGTCAATTTTTTAAAATAATTGAAATTCATAAAGAAAAGCCATCGCAAATTTTATTAAAACTCAAAAAAAAATTAAATCTTGGTTTTGATCCCAAACTATTTTGTGAAGCAAATTTACTAAATAATTTTATCGCAAAAAATATAAATTTTGTTCCTATTAATGAGAATTTAATAGATAAAATATGGAAAAATAAGCCAGTATTTAAAATTAAAAAATTTTTTTTAATAAAAAATAAATTTGTTGGAGAAAATTATAAAAATAAAATTGAAAAAGTTTGTAAAATTTTAAAAAAAATAAGAATAAATAAACTTTTTATTACAGCTCCTGAAAATATAGCCTGGCTACTTAATATTAGGGGAAAAGATAGTAAATTTTCACCCTTACCATACTGCCATGCCATATTGGATGCAAATAATAAAATAACTCTTATAGTAAGACATAAAAAAATCGATTCTAAATTTAAAAAATACTTTAAAAATAAAGTAAATTACGTCGAGCCATCAAATTTTAATAATTATATAGATAGAATTGAAAAAAAAGAAATTTTTTTAATAGATAAATTTACCTGCTCATACTTTTATAAAAAAATAATAAAAAAAAGGTTCATGTATAAAGAAACTTATGACCCTATATATATGCTTAAAGCATTAAAAAATGACGTAGAAATAAAAAATTCAATAAAATCTCACATAGTAGATGGGGCAGCTTTAACAAAATTTATATACTGGATGAAAAATAATATTGATAAATCAAAAATTACTGAAATAAGTGCAGAAAAAAAGTTGGAAAAATTTAGAAAAAAAAATATTAAATATAAATTTCCTAGTTTTAATACAATATCTGGCTCAGGTCCAAATGGTGCTATAGTACATTACAGGGCAAATAAAAAAACTAACCGCCTAATCAAAAAAAAAGATATATATCTTTGCGATTCTGGCGGGCAGTATCACTATGGAACTACTGATGTGACAAGAACATTGTGTTTTTCAAAACAACCACGAAAGATTAAAAATATTTATACAAAAGTTTTAAAAGGTCACATTGGTGTTGTGACTTGTAAACTAAATCAAAATATTACTGGTAAAAATTTAGATAATATAGCTCGTAAACCTTTAAAAAAAATTGGATTAGACTATGCTCATGGAACTGGGCATGGGGTTGGGTATTTTTTAAATGTACATGAAGGACCTCAAGCATTTTCAAAAATAAACAGCGTCGCGCTTAAAAAGGGAATGATTATTTCTAATGAACCTGGATATTATGAAAGAAATAAATTTGGCATTAGAATTGAAAATTTAATTTATATAAAGAAAAACAATCAAAAGCTTAAATTTGAAAATTTAACTTTAGCTCCGATTGAAATGGATCTAATCAACTTTCAGCTCTTAAATATAAATGAAAAAAAATATCTTAAAGAATACCACAAAAAAGTTTATTCAACCTTAAACCCTTATTTAAATAAAAAGGAAAAAAAGTGGTTAAAATCATTAACTAACTAATAATTTTATTCCATTCTTTTTCTGATAAAATTTTTATTTTTAAGTTTTTAGCATCATTTATTTTTTTAAGCGTTGGCTTTTGTGATCCAGCCACTAGAAAGTCTGTTTTTTTGCTTACACTGCTAACAATTTTCGCCCCCATACTTTCTGCCAGTGATTTTAGTTCTGATCTACTTTTATCAGAAAATCCACCAGTAAACATTATTAACTTACCGCTTAAAGGTGTTTTTTTTAAAGAATATTTATATTCTTTTATATTAAGTACATTTATTAAGTTTTTTACTATTAGTAAGTTTTGATCATTAGAAAAAAATTTTTTTAAAGAATCTGTTTGGGATTTTCCTATTCCATCAATAGCTATTAATTCTTCTAAATAATTAGAAGATTTAATATTTAATTTTTTTGATATATCAAAAAAATTTTTTGCATTTAAAAAGTGCTTTGCTAAAACTTTTGCATTTTCTTCTCCTATATGTCGAATACCAAGTGAATAAATAAAACGATCTAATGGAATATCTTTACTTTTATTAATTGAATTTTTTAAATTATTTATAGACCTTTCTCCCCAACCATCTAAGTTTTGCAATAAATTCATATCTAGAGTAAAAATATCATACGGGTATTTAATAAAATTTTTCTCCCAAAAATTTTCTACTACTTTTTTTCCCAAACCCTCCATATTTAATGCATCTTTTGAAACAAAATGTTTTAGTTTTTCTTTTAAAATTTCTTTACAATTAAAATTTATATCCGGACATCTTGTCACTGCATCCTTTTTTTTGGTATTAGGATTAAATTCCTTAAATGTTTTAGACCCACAAGATGGGCAGGATTTTGGAAAAACAAATTTTTTTGAATTTTTATCTCTTTTAGATAAATCTACGTATAATACTTGAGGTATAACATCTCCGGCCCTTTGAATGCAGACAGTATCTTCAACTCTAATATCTTTTCTATTTATTTCATCTTCGTTATGAAGTGTAGCATTTGAAACTACCACTCCTCCTACTGTAATTGGATCAATCTTTGCTACAGGCGTTAAAGCTCCGGTTCTACCGACTTGAATTTCTATATTGTTTATTTTTGAAAATCCTTTTTCTGAAGAAAATTTATGTGCAATTGCCCATCTTGGAGAATTTGACACAAAACCAAGTCTTTTTTGTAAATTCAAGTTATCAACTTTATAAACTAATCCGTCTAGATCGTAGTCAATTTCAGATCTTTTTTTTTCAATTTCTTTATGATTCAAATCAATCTCTTCAGGGCTGCTCGATATCGAATTAAAAGGACTAGTTTTGAAACCCCAATTTTTTAATAATCTTAAATATTCTGTTTGTTTTTTAAATTTTAGTGGTTCAACCAAACCAAAACCATAGGCCAGAAATTTTAAAGGTATTTTTTTTGTTTCGTTATAATCTTTTTGTCTTAATGTGCCACCAGCTGCATTTCTTGGATTAGAAAAATTTTTTTTTATTTTTTTAAAATCTGATTTTGAAATATAAACTTCACCTCTAACTTCCAAAACTTTTGGAAAATTAGGCTTATCAATTCTTTTAGGAATATCACTAATTGTTTCTAAATTTTTGGTAATATCTTCCCCAACTTTACCGTCTCCTCGAGATAAGCCCAAAACAAAAACACCGTCTACATATTTGATAGATGCTGAAATTCCATCAATTTTAGGCTCTGAAGAAAAAAAAATTTTTTCATTTTCGTCTAAATGTAAAAAATTTCTAATTTTTTTAAAAAAATCAACTATATTTTCTTTAGAAAAAGCATTAGCCAAAGATAACATGGGAACATTATGTTCAACTTTTTTAAATTTTGATGAGGGTTCATATCCCACTTTTTTGCTAGGTGAATTCTTGTTTTTTAGATATTTATATTTTTTCTCAAGATTTAAAATTTCTTCTTTTATTTCATCATACTTTTGATCAGATACTATTGGGTTGTCTTTTTCAAAATATGCTTTGTCATATTTTTTTAGCTTGTTAATTTTAGCTAGGTATACTTTCTCAATTTCTTTTCTTTGCATGAAATTTTATTCGAACAAACTTTTGATTTTTTTTCTAATCAACCCCATTTCTTTGTCCTTTTTGATCTTTTTAGCCTTATATTTTTTGTTGAAAATTTTATAACTTCTTTCATACCATTCACCAGATTTATAGTTGTATCCTAAAATAGATGCGACTTGTTTTGCTTCTGTTTCAAGACCCAATCTATAATAAACCTCAACTAGTCTATGCAAAGCTTCTTCAACAAAAACTGTAGTATCATATTCCTCAACTACTAATTTGAGCCTATTAAGTGCAGGAATCCATTTTTCAGTTTTCATATAATATCTTGCTATTGACATTTCTTTAGCGGCTAGTTGGTCTATAATTAAATCTATTTTAAATCTTGCATCAGTTCCATAGTCAGTATCTGGATAGGTGGCCATTATAAACTCAAATTTCTCTTTTGCTTTTAGCAAGGGTCCTAAATCTTTTTTTTCATCAAGTATTTGTTCATAATAGCACATAGCAATTAAGTAATGAGCATATGCCAGATTTTTGTCAGCAGGATAATTGTTTATGTGTCTTTCCAAAGTAAAAATTGCATTAGAATATGAGCTTCGAGAATACTCAGCATAACTTGCCATTAAACTCGCTTTACTGGCCCACCTACTTTGTGGCATCAAGCTTTCTACCTCTTTAAATTTTAGACCAGCGTAATAAGCGTCTCCTCTTTTAAGTGCTTCTATTGCATCTTGATAAATTAAAACACTTTTTTCTTCGTTAGATGGTTCTGATATAACTTTTTGATTATTCTTCCCACAAGAAAATAGCAAAAATACAGAAAATAGAAAAACTAATAAATTTTTAATCATTAAGATAAAATATCATTTTACCAAAATATATGACTATTACAATTTTCTTAGTTAGTTATTATTTAAGCGTTAACAGCTACAGGCTTAATAAAGTTGTTATCTTTATTACTATTCTTATTTTTATCGTCTAAAATTTCTATTTCCCAATTGCTTTTGTCGTCCATGAATTTCCTTAAAAGTGAATTTGTTAGCTGATGACCGCCTTGTGATGTTTTTATATGGCCAAAAATCCTATTACCGACAAGCATAAGATCTCCTAGACAATCTAGTATTTTGTGACTTACGAACTCGTCTCTATATCTTAGCCCATCATCATTTAGTATTTTATTATCATTTACTACAATCGCATTCTGCAATGAGCCACCCTTAGCAAGACCCAAACTTACGATTTTATCAATGTCCTCATATAAACAAAATGTCCTTGAATTGTATATTGAATTTAAATCACTTTTGCTTAATTTAAATTCTTTTCTTCTAGTTCTTATAAGTGGATTTTTGTAAACTATTTCAAAATCAATTATTAAATCATTATCAAGAGGTTCGATGGAAATATATTTTTGCCCTTCCTTTAATTCTACTTTTTTTAAAACTTTTATAAATTTTCTTAGAACTTTCTGTTCTTCAACTCCTACTGATCTGATAGCATCAACAAAATCAAAAGCTGAACCATCCATTATAGGTATTTCTGGAGCATCAATTTCAACCAAAACATTGTCTATACCTTCTCCATAAAAGGCTGCCATTAGGTGCTCTATTGTAGAAATAGTTACACCATAAGAATTTTTAATTTTTGTACAAAGTACAGGCTCGCTAACATTTTTATAGTTTGCTTCAATAATATTTTTTGGACTATCTAAATCTACTCTTTTAAAAATAATACCCGAGTTAGCTTCGGATGGCTTCAAAATTAAGTTTACTTTTTTGCCGTTATGTAAACCTACGCCCTGAAGTTCAATTTCGTCTTTGATAGTTTTTTGTAATTTCATGATTTAATTGACTTTATAAAAGAGCAAAAAGGCTTAAAATACAACTTATATTACTAAAGAATACAAACTATTTTTATTTATTAATTCCAAAAATTTTTGCAAAAAAGCCTATTTTCCCTATATTTCTATCACTCATTTTAGGTATTGCTTCAGTTTCCCAGCCATCTTTAATAATAGTTAATGCACCCAAACATGAAAGAAAATTTTTATCAACGCTGTTTTTTTTATAATTATTTTTAAAATTTGGACTAAAAATATCTTTAAAATACTCTTCCACATTATTAAAATAAGCGCCTTCACCGACAAGTGAGAAATTTACAGCTGAAATTTTTTCAAACCCTGGAACAATTAATTGTTTTTTTAATTTTTCTATAATTTCATTTAACCTAGCTTTAATAACATTTGTTATTAAGTTTTTACTGATTTTTCTAAAATTTGAATTAATAAAGTATTCATTTTTTAAATAGTCATTATTATCAAAAACATTTTCATTATTTTTAAATGAAAAATCTATATTTTTGACTAAATTTTCTGACTCATTCATATCTAAAGAACAAATTTTAGATATATCTTTTACTATATGATTAAACCCAAATGGAAAACTTACTGAATGCACTATTGCTAAATTTTTGAACAAACCAATACTGGTTTTTTCAAACCCAAGATCTATAATTACAGAACCAAAATCTAATTCATCTTCGTTTAAAAAGCTAACTCCTAATGCAAATGTTTTTGAAATTAATCTTTCTATTTCAATATCACAATCAATAAAAACTTGGTTTATATTTTTTAAATTATTTTTTGGGGCAGTTATAAAAGTAATCTCATGAGTTAAAGAATTAGCATAAACACCGATGGGTTCTTCAACGAAATTTTTACCATCTACAATATAGTTGTGGTTAAATATATGAATTATAGATTGATTTTCATCGTTAAGTATCAATTGTTTTTTCGATTCTTTTAATAAAAACTCAATATCATCTTTGTGAATTTTAGAACCATCAATTTTTTTATGTTTAGAAAACTTGGTGCATAAAAAATCAATTTGCTCAAAAACAACGTTAATTTTTTTTAAAGATATTTTAGCCTTTTTTTCAGCTTCACTTATGCAGGCTCTAATTACTTTTGTAGCCTTTGGTATATTAACTATCGTGTCGTTTTTTATACCATCAGAAGGTGTTAAGGATTTTGCTATAATTTCTGTTTCATTATCATTTATAACTTTAAAAATTAGACATTTTACATTTTTATTATCCAATTCTATTATCCCTATAGGGTCTTCAGGAGTCATTATTATTCTACTATTATCTTATCATCTATCCTTAAATCAATAATATTATAATTTTCAAAATCTTTATGATTCAATAACTCAATGGACTTCTTGATTGCATTATCAACATTATTATGTGGAAATTTAATTGTTTTTTTATCTATCAGCTCAATATTCCACCTTCCAATTTGGAAGTAATAATAATTAATAATTTTATTTACAGGAAAATTATTGTTTTCTAAAGTTTTGAAAAAAGTTAAAAAATTATTTTCAGCATTTTCTCCAATTACACTTGGTAACTTTGTTAATTTCATATCTTTTTCAAATTTTATCAATTTTGATGAGCTGTCTAATACAAACTTACTGTTGTCCTTAAATAAATAGGCCATAGGCTTAGACTCAAATATTTTAATAATAATTGTATCAGGATATTTTTTTTCTACTTCAACTTTTTTTAAAAAATTAACATTTGTTAATGGTTTTTCTATATCACTTTTTTTTAAAGAAAAAATGTTCATTCTATATATTGCTTCTAACTCTTCTTCTATTTCTTCTTCATTAACTAAAAAGTTATTAATAACTTTAATTTTTTTAATTTGAAAAAAATTTCCTTCATCCTGTAGGTTCAAATTTAAATCTTTTGGAGTATAAGTTGATAAAAAAGCAAACAATAATAAAAAAAAGACGATTCTATAAAATTTTTTCATCTATTGCAGTTAGCGTCCCTAATTATCCAATCGACTAGAGTTTCAAAGTTAATTCCACAATAATTCGCAATTTCAGGAACCAGTGAAAGCTTTGTCATACCAGGCTGGGTATTTGTCTCCAATAAATAAAATTTATTATTAAAAAATCTAAAATCAGACCGTGTAATACCAGAACATTTTAAAACTTTATGAGCTTTTTTTGCTATTTCAAGAACTTCCTTATATTTTTTTCTGTTAATCGATGCTGGCATAATATGTTTAGTTTGTGCTTTAGATGAATACTTTGCTTTATAATCATAAAATTTTCTTTTTGGGATTAATTCTATAGCTCCCAAAGCCTTTTTATCCATAACTGCAGCCTGTATTTCTTTTCCCGGTATATATTGTTCAACTAAAATTCTTTCATATTTTTTTTTAAGTTTTTTATAATATTTTTTGAAATCATTTTTATTTTTACAAATATAAACTCCCAGACTGGAGCCTTCATTTATCGGTTTAATAACTATAGGAAAGTTAATTTTTTTTTTAAACAATAATTTTTTTAAATTTTTTTCGTTTTCTTTTTTTAATAAAAAATATTTAGGTACCTTGATTCCTTTTTTTTTAAATAATACTCTTGACAATTCTTTATCCATCGCCAAAAAAGATGAAGCAACTCCAGAATGTGTGTAGGGAAGTTTAAGCATTTCTAATATACTTTGAACATACCCATCTTCACCATATCTACCATGAAGAGCATTGAAAACAGCTTTTGGTTTTAATTTTCTAAGTTTGTTTACAAAATCACCTTTTGCATCCAGCTCCTTTACTTTGTATCCCTTTTTTCTTAATGCAGCTGAACAAGCTTTGCCGCTTATAAAACTTATTTTCCTTTCACCGGATATTCCACCCATAAGCACCACTATTAAGTTTTTCAAGATTTTTCTCCGATAATTTGTAATTCTAGCTCTAAATTGGTTCCGGTATTTTCAAAAACTTTTGTTTTAACTTTATCAATTAAATTTTCTAAATCCTTTGATTTTGCGTTACCTTTGTTAACAAAAAAATTACAATGCTGGTCAGAGATATAAGCTTCACCAATTTTTAAACCTGCACAACCAGAATCTTTAATTAATTTCCATGCCTTTTTTTTTGGAGGATTTTTAAATGTGCTTCCGCAGGTTTTAATTTTTGAAGGTTGATCATTTTTTTTCTTTTTAATTAAATTATCAATTTTTTTTTTTATATTATTTGTTTTATCAACTTTTCCTTTAAATGTAGCACTGATGAAAATTAAGTTGTTATCTAAATTACTTTCTCTATATGAAAATTTTATATCTGATGAATATATTATTCTTATATTTCCATTAAAATCCATAACCTGAAGAGACATCAAAATTTTTGAAATATCGTCACCATAACAGCCAGAGTTCATTCTGACGCCCCCACCAATAGTACCTGGTATACATGATAAAAATTCAAATCCAGATAAAGAATTTTCTAGAGCAAAGTTTGAAACATTTTTATCTAAAGCAGATGCTCCCGCGATTAGTGTATTATCATTTAACAAAGAAATATGTGAAAATGGTTTTCCAAGCTTTATAATTATACCATCAAACCCAGCATCTCTAATTAAAGTATTTGATCCTGCTCCTATAACTTTGATTTTAACAGACTTTTCTATATTTTTAAGAAAAAAAGATAATTCATTTAAATTTTTTGGCTTAAAAATAACTTTTGCAGGCCCTCCTATGTTAAACCATGAGTGCTTGGCTAATTTTTCGTTTAACAAAATCTGATCAGAAAAATTTTTCTTTAAATTTTTTATATCTAAAGATAAATTCATTTTATTTCTTCTCCAATTTCTCTAATCCAATTTGAAATACTTCCTGCACCCATACAAATTATTAGTTCATCATCTATTAGATTTTTATTAATATATTTTTTTAAATCTACTTTATTTTTAATATTTATTACTTGAATTTTAGATTTTTCACTAATTAATTTTGAAAAATTCTCTTGATTAAATTTATATTTATTTTTTTCTCCAGCAGAATAAACTGGGCAAAGAACGACTTCGTCGCTATCTTTAAATGATGATGCAAATTCTTTTTTTAAAAATTTGACTCTAGAATATCTGTGAGGTTGGAATACACAAATTATTTTTCTTTTTATGTATACTTGTCTAGCAGATTTGATTACAGCCTGAATTTCTGTTGGGTGGTGTGCATAATCATCATAAAATTCTTTTTTTCCGATTTCGAATACTTTTGTAAATCTTCTTTGAATTCCTAAAAATTTTATTAATGCTTTTTTAATTATATCTATTTTAATTCCCAGGTTTAGAGCAATAGCAATTGATGCGGTTGTATTTGTTATATTATGATCCCCAATAAGATTTATTACAATATTTTTAATTTTCTTTAATCTAATAGATGGAAAATTTATTTGTAAATCAAAAATTGAAAGTTTATTTTTTTTTCTTACATTTGTTATTTGATAGTTTGATCGCTTATTAAATCCATAGGTTAAATAATTATGTGTTTTAATTTTTGATAATATTGATTTTAGATTTTTATTATCAATACAAATAAGAGTTTTACCAAAGGATGGCGTCTTTTCTATAAAATTTACAAAACTTTTTTTTAGTCTTTCAAAATTTCCATAAAAATCTAAATGTTCTTTATCTACATTGGTCACAATTGAATATGTCACTGGTAGCTTTAAAAAACTACCATCGGACTCGTCTGATTCTATCACTGCCCATTCTCCCTTACCAAGCTGCGCAGTATTTTTTAATGAATTTATTACTCCTCCATTAATGACTGTGGGATCAAGCCCCGCTTCTACTAGGATGTTGGCCACTAAAGAAGTTGTAGTGGTTTTACCGTGTGATCCTGTAATAACTATATTTTTTTTTAAAGCTACTATATTGGCAAGCATCTCGCCTCTCTTAAAAATAGGCAATTTTTTTTGTTTCGCCGCTAGCAATTCAACATTATTTTTTTTAACCGCTGATGAAATTACTACCATAGTAGCCTTGTCTAAGTTTTTTTTATTGTGTCCCAAAAAAAAATTAATTTTTGATTTATTTAATCTTTCGGTATTTTTATTTCTATTTAAATCGCTTCCTTGAATTGAAAATCCCATATTATTCATTATTTGAGCTAATCCACTCATTCCTATTCCTCCGATACCAATAAAATGTACTATTTCGTTGCTAGCTATATTAATCTTCATATTTAAATAAATTCCCTAAGTTCGTTTTCTACATTGTCATAAACATTCTTTTTATGAATTTTTTTCATATTTGCTCTAATATTTTCTAATTTATTTTTATTATTTATAATTTCTACAATTAAATTTGATAAGTTTTTAGGGTTTAAATCTTCTTGCTTTATAAGCCAACAACATCCCATTTCTTCATAATATTTACCATTTAAATATTGATGATTATCTATAGAATTAGGTAGTGGTATTGCTATAAAAGGAGTTAGACTATAAGCAAGTTCAGCAGTTGTTGAAGCTCCACAACGAGTAATAGCCAAATCTGATTTTAGAATTAAATTTAAAATATTATTTTCAAAAGTAAAAATATTGTTTTTTATTCCACTATCATTATAAAAATTTATTATTGAATTTTTTTGACTTGGCAAGCATTGTTGGGCTATTTCAACTTCGTATCCATTTTCTTTAATTAGCTTAATAGATGGTGGAATAATTTTACCAAAAATTGCGGCGCCTTGGCTTCCGCCCAAAGTTATAATAGAAAATTTTTTATCATCTCTTGCTTTTTGTGGGTATGTTTGATTAATTATTTTTTTATCCAAAATTGGTCCTACTTCATGAGTTTTTTTTTTATATTTTTCGGGAAACTTAAATTTAATTTTTTTTGATATAAAAATTTTTTTTGAAAAAAATGATAGAATTTTGTTTGTTCTTCCTAAAATCATATTATTTTCATAAATTGCTAATGGCACATTAAAAAATTTTGATACAAAACATATTGGGAATGACACGTAACCACCCAATCCAAAAATTAAATCTGGTTTCTCTTTTTTCATAATTATAGTAGATTTTATTATCGAATAAAAAATTATGAAAATAGATAAAATTTTTTTAAAAAAATTTTTATTAGTAGGTGTCTCAACTTTTAAGTAATAAGCTTTAATTTTTGAATAATTTTCAGTAAAATTCTTACCTCTTAAATCTGTGACTAAAACCACCTCATAACCTTTCTCCTCAAAATGCTTCATTAAATTTATTGCTGGCATAACATGACCACCTGTTCCTCCTGCTGAAAAAATTATTTTTTTATTCATTTTTTTTATATTTAATAATGTCTTTTCGTGTAAAATTTAAAATTATACCTGCAATAATTGAAGTCCCGATTAGTGAGGATCCTCCATAGCTTAAAAAGGGGAATGTCATTCCGGTGGTTGGAAGTAATCTTGTATTTACCCCGATATGAATAAAAGTTTGAATAATTAGAAGTGAAACTAAACCAATTAGTGTTAATTTAATAAATTCATCTTCCTTGGTAAAAACTTTAGTTAACACTTTAAATCCTAAAAATAAAAATATGGTAACTACGAATAAAACAAAGATTGCACCAAATTCTTCTGAGATTACAGCAATTATATAGTCAGTATGAGCTTCAGGGACTTTTTCTTTTAATATACCCTCTCCCATACCTTGACCGGTCAAACCTCCTTGTTTTATTGCGTCCAAAGCTTTTTGTGATTGAAAATTATCTCCAGATTTTGGATCTATAAATGTTTTAATTCTTAAAAAAACATAACCAAATTTGTCTGGATAAAAAAATATTAAAAGTCCTATAATACCAATAAGCACCAAACCTAAAATTAGTAGCAAAGCCATATTAAAACCAGAGACAAAAATCATTGTAATCCATACCGATGATAACAATAAAGTTTGTCCAAGATCTGGCTGGTTAATTAAAATTATTAGTATAAATAACAAAAGCAAGAATGAGTAAGTAAACCTGCTATAAAGATTGGATTTTTCATTTAAAACAATAATTTTTGCAACAAAAATAACAAATAATGGTTTTACTAACTCTATTGGTTGGAATCTTAAGGGAAATAAAGGTAAGTCCAACCATCTTTTAGATCCTTTTACTTCAACTCCTACAATTAATGTTAGAAAAAGAAGAAAAGTTGAAATGATAAATAAGTATAGTAGATATTTTAATAATTTATTTTTTTCTTGAATAGAAATTAAAATTAATAAAAAAAATGCAATCGAAACAAAAAATAAATGTTTGATGAAAAAAAAATATGTTTGTTTATTCATTTTTTCGGACATAACAGAGGTTGTGGAAGAAAAAGAAAAAAATAGTCCTAAGAAAAAAAGAAATATAAACAAGAGTAAAATTTGCTTATCCACGTTCCGCCACCATTTGGCAACTGGGCTTGTATTTTCTCGACTAAAACTAAACATTAAATTTTCTTAAAATCAAATTTTTAAAATAATTGCCTCTTTTCTCAAAATTTTCGAATTGATCAAATGAAGCAGCAGCTGGACTTAACAAAATAGTTACATTTTGATCTAAATTAAAAGTTAAATCCTTGTAAATATTTTCTATGGCTTTATAAATATTATTTGATATTTTATATGGAACGTAATTTTCTATCTTTCTTCTAAAATAAGATGTGTTCTTGCCTATAATATAGGCTTTGATTATTTTTTTCTTAATTTTTTTTAAATAGAAGTGATCTTTATATTTTGGAAGACCTCCTACTATCCAATAAATTTTGTTATAATTTAATAACGATTGTAAGCTTGCATCAAAACTTGTTGCTTTTGAGTCGTTAATACATAATATTTTTTTGCTTTTGAATACTATTTCTTGTCTATGCTTAAGACCCTTAAATTTATTTAGAGCTTTGATTATATCTTGATCACTTATATTTAATTTTTTTGCTATATTGTATGCGAAAGCTAGATTATCTAAATTGCCTTGGCTTTTGAAATATTTGTTATTTAGTTTTTTTAAAAATAATCTGTATTTAAATTGATTTACTATTATGAGTTTAGATTTTACTTTTTTTGATTTAAATATCTTTTTAATAGTTGTGTAATATTTATTATTATAATTAATATACGAGTAATCTAATTTTTTTTGTTTGTAAAATATTTTAGATTTTGTCTTAATATAGTTATAAATATTTTTATGTCTCTCCAAATGATCTGGGGAGATATTTAATATTGCTGCATGTTTTGATCGAAACAATTTGGAATATTGGAGTTGGTAAGAAGAAATCTCTAAAATATAAGTAAATTTTTTTTTCGGTCTAGAAAAAGATAAAATAGGATTACCAATATTTCCTACGGTTTTAACATTGTATTTTGCAGTTTTCAAAATTTTTTCTATTATTTTACAAGTTGTAGATTTTCCATTGGTGCCTGTAATTGAAATAATGTCTGCATCTTTGTTAATTTCAAAAAATAGATCTATGTCAGTAATTATTTTTTTAAAATTTTTATTAAGATATTTTTTTATTTTACTTTTATTAATATCTATACCTGGACTAATTAATATATAATCTATTGAATTTTTATCTAGCCAAAATTTCTTAACTTTAAATTTTGAATTTTTAATTTTTTTTCTTACTTTTTTAATATCATCCCAACAATAAACTTTGGCTTTTAATTTGCTAAATGTTTTTGCTGCGGAATATCCGGTTATACCCATACCATAAATGGCTATTTTTTTATTTTGATATTTTTTAAGCGTAAGCATTGATTATCTTAATTTTAGCGTAGCTAAACCTATTAATGCTAAAATTATAGATATTATCCAAAATCTAATAACTACTGTAGATTCTGCCCAGCCTTTTTTTTCAAAATGATGATGAAGTGGAGCCATCATAAAAACTCTTTTTCCAGTTAATTTAAAAGAAATAACCTGAATAATTACTGATACCGTTTCAAGAACAAACAAACCTCCTATAATACTTAAAACTATTTCATGCTTCGAAATTATACTAACAGCACCTAGGGAGCCCCCTAAAGAAAGAGAACCAGTATCTCCCATAAATATTTTTGCAGGTGGTGCGTTGTACCATAAAAAACCCAAACACGCTCCAACCATTGCGCCACAAAAAATTGAAGCTTCTCCAGTATTAGCTATATAAGGTATTTGAAGATATTCAGCAAAAACTGTGTTTCCTACAACATAACAAATAAGAGTAAATGATAAAGCTACAAGCATGACCGGTACTGTTGCTAAACCATCTAAACCATCAGTAAGATTAACTGCATTAGAAGATCCTACGATTATAAAAATAGCAAAAGGAATAAAAAATAATCCTAAGTGCAGTATTAAATTTTTGAAAAATGGAAAATAAAGATTTTTTATATGATTTTCATCTCCATAATGTAATAATAAAAAAATTGCAATTAATGAAAGAATAATCTGCCAAATAATTTTCATTTTTGATGATATTCCTCTAGAATTGTTATGTATAATTTTCAAATAATCATCAATAGCTCCCAATAAACCAAAGCTCGTCGCTACCATTAAAAGCACCCAAATATAGGGATTACTCAAATCTGCCCACAATAAAGTTCCAAAAAGTATTCCTATTAAAATAAGAGCTCCTCCCATTGTAGGGGTGCCTGATTTCTTAATTATATGATCCAATGGACCGTCGTCTCTTATTGGTCCTGTAAATTTATTTTTCTCAATAAATTTAATAAATGGAGCGCCAACTAAAAAAACTATTAACATTGATGACATTAATGATAGACCAGTTCTAAAAGTTAAATAACGAAATACATTTAGAAAGGAGAATTGATCTATTAATGAAATTAAAAAATTATAAAGCACTCAAATTATCCTTTTTAATATTTTTTGAAAATTGATTTAGTCCCGTTGCATTTGATCCTTTTATCATAAGTAAATCGTTATTGTGTATAATTTTACTCAATTGATAATAAGCTTCGTTTAAATTGTTGCAGATTTTGCCCTTTTTTCTATTATATAATAAATTATAAGTTTCTTTTATATATTTTCCATATACAAAAACTTTATCTACATCACTTTTATTTATAGTTTGTGACAATTTTCTATGAAGTTTTTTAGATTTTTTTCCTAATTCTAGCATATCCCCTAAAAGTATTATTTTCTTTTCTCCAGTCTTTCTTTTATAAAGATTCATATTTTCGATGGCTGAACTCATAGATAATGGATTTGCGTTATAACTTTCGTCTATAAATTTAAACTTTTTATTAAATTTTTTGACTATTTTAATATCTCCCCGTCCTGACGGGACAATAAAATTGTAAAAAATATTTTTAATTAATTTTAAATTTAAATTTAAAGCATATAATGTTGAGACGCATGCCAATAAATTATTAATAAAATTTTTTGTATTATTTGATGTTTTCAAAAAATAAATATTATTTTTTACTTTAATTTTTAATATATTATAGTTTTTTAATTTTATAATATTTTTTAAAAAAATGTCAGCTTTTCTTTTAACGCTGAAGGAGATAATTTTTATTCCTTTTTTTTCAGCTACGCTTGACAAAAATCTAAAAAATTTATCATCTTTGTTTAATATTAAATTTCCATTCTCATCTATATTATTAATTATTTCTGCTTTGGCTTTAGCAATATCTTTTAATGTATTAAAATTTTGAATATGCGCCTCTGCAATATTAGTAATAATTGCTAATTCTGGTTTAACAATTTTTGATAGAGTATTTATTTCACCCTTTTTATCCATCCCAATTTCAAAAACCCCAAAGTTGGTATTTTCCTTTAAATTAGAAACGCTCAAAGGAACCCCAAATTTGTTATTATACGAGTGTGGTGAGTGATAAACATTTCCATATCTTTTGAGAGAGAAACTAATAAGATTTTTCAATGTAGTTTTGCCTACACTTCCTGTTATTCCAATTATTTTTGCCATTGTATTCTCCCTTGTAACCTTAGCTAATTGGTTAAGAGATAAAAGAGTATTTTTAACTAAAACGACCTTTTTTTCTGGATATCTATTTATTTTTTTATTTACAAAAGATTTTATTGCTCCTTTATAAATCGCTTGATTAACAAATTTATGACCGTCTGTTTTTTTTCCTTTAATGGCAAAAAATAAATTATTTTTTTTAATAGTTTTAGTATTTATAGAAACGCCTGTATATTTGATATTTTTTAATTTTTGCTTTGAAATTTTTTTTAATAAAAAATCGTGATAATTTATTTTTTTGGATAATAATTTATTTTTTAATACTAAATTTTTTATTACTTTTTTATCTGAAAAATTTATAACTTTATTACCAAAATCTTGTGTTTGCTCATGTCCCTTGCCTGCTACTAATAAAATTTCATTTAATCCTAATTCTTTAATGGCAAGCTTTATTGCTTTTTTTCTATCAGCAATATTTACAGCTTTATTTTTGCAACCCCTAATTATTGAATTTCTTATTTTTTTTGGATTTTCATTTCTAGGATTGTCATCGGTAATAAATATTTTCCTACAATATTTTTTCGCTACTTTTCCCATTAAATATCTTTTTTTTTTATCTCTATCTCCTCCACAGCCAAAAACTATAATTATTTTTTTTCTAAATTGTTTTTTTATAGCAGTTAAACTCTGCTCTAATGCATCCGGTGTATGAGCAAAATCTATTATAATTCTAGAATTTTTTTTCACTTTCGCTACACACTCAAGTCTTCCCGAAATCGGTTTAATTTTTTTGATTTTATTTAAAATCTTTTCTATTTTTATACCACAAGTATGTGCAGCTATAACTGACATTAATAAATTTTTAACTTGAAAATATCCAATAAGAGGAACTTCTAAATCATAAATTTTAGAGTTAAATAAAATTTTTATTAATTGTACATCTTCTTTGTTCTCGTGATTTAAAATTTTTATACTAGAATTATTTTTTCCTATAGTTTTTATTTTAATAGATCTTCTTTTTGTAATTTTTTTTATAGTTTTATATTCTTTAATGTCTTTGTCAGTAATAACTGTTGATTTTTTACCAAGTAATTTATTAAATAAGTATAGTTTTGCTTTGAAATAAGATCTTATGTTTTTATGATAATCAAGATGATCGTGACTAAGATTTGTAAATATGCCTATTTTAATATTTAAATTGTCTAATCTATTTTGATCTAGTCCGTGACTTGATGCTTCTAAAATTAAGTTATTTATTTTTTTTTTTGAGAAAAATTGGAGATTTTTATGTAAAGATATTGGATCAATTGAAGTTAAACTAGTTTTTTTATTAAATTTTTTGGATACTAATCCAAGAGTTCCTATAGAGCCTACAGGAATTTTATTTAGAACTAATATTTGATAAAAAAAACCTACTACAGAGGACTTGCCATTTGTTCCTGTCACGGCAATTATATTTTTTGGTTTTTCTTTATAAAAATTAGAACAAGCTAAGGCTAAACTTTTTCTTACGTTTTTTACTTTTATAAAATGTGTATTAAATAATTTTTTTTTTATTTTATCTTCACTAACTATTGCGGAAGCTCCATTTAATATTGCTTGGTTAATAAATTTAGTTCCTGTGGTTTGATTGCCTTTAATTGCAAAGAAGATATATTTTCTTTTTACTTTTCTGCTATCGTCTGCAATGCCTTTAATAGATATTTTATTATATCTATCCTCCTTGAGTTTGAGCAAATTACCTAAAAGCATTTAAAAATCGTTTGAAGCTTGTAGGTTATTTATGGCTAAAATTGGACCAATTTTTT
>CEUZ01195370.1_pt1 | contig 21980 bp, 24 predicted proteins | sample 361511 | NCBI WGS metagenome assembly CEUZ01 (sample SAMEA2622822, study PRJEB7988) | marine metagenome | biome: marine biome (ENVO:00000447); feature: surface water layer (ENVO:00002042); material: "saline water (ENVO:00002010), including plankton (ENVO:xxxxxxxx)" | depth 5 m
ATCAAAAAAAAATGTTAGAAAATATTATAAAACTTTCCAAAAAGTTTTTTGTAATCACCACACCTAATAGATATTATCCAATTGACTTTCATACAAAAATTCCATTTATTCATTGGCTTCCAAAATCGATACATAGGTTTTTACTTAAATTAGTTGGTTTAAAATATTTCAGTAATGAAGAAAACCTTAATTTACTGTCAAAAAAAGATTTAAAAAATATTATAAAAAATGATAAATATATAAACATAAATTTTTCTATAGAAACAATAAAACTTTTTGGATTAATTTCTAATTTCATTATTGTTGGAAAAATTAATTGAATCAGATGATTTTAAGTATAATTATACCTGTTTATAATGAGGAAAGTACAGTAATCAATGTCCTTAATAAAATTAAGGAAAGTCTTGAGAATAAATTTAAATATGAAGTTATAGTTATCAATGATGGCTCAACTGATAAAACTAAAGAACTTCTAGAAAAAAATGCAAATCTTTATAATAAGTTAATAACTAATGAAGTTAACAAGGGAAAAGGTTTTGCAGTAAGAAAAGGATTAGAAAATTCAACCGGCACACATATAACATTTCAAGATGCTGACCTAGAATATGACCCAAAAGATCTTTTAAAATTGCAAAAAATTTTTTTAGATTTTGACGCAGATGGAGTTATTGGATCACGATTTAACTATTCAGATTATACCAGAACTCACAATTTACTAAATAAATTTGGAAATAAAATTCTAACCTTTATATTTAATATTTTGTACAATACTACTTTTACAGATATCTATTCATGCTATTTTGCTTTTAAAAAAAATCTTCTTAATATTGCAGAATTGAAAACCGATGGTTTTGAACAACATGCAGAAATTTTGTGTAAGGTCATAAAGAGGGGAAATAAATTTTACGAAGTTCCAATAAGTTATAATGGTAGAAATTATTCTGAGGGAAAAAAAATTAGATCATATCATTTTTTTACTGTCCTTTATCAAATGATTCTTGGCAAAATAAAATGAAATTTAAATTTAGTAATCTTAAAAATAACTCATATATATACATATTTTTTTTTCTTTATTTTCTAATTGGCCTATTAATTTATAAAGATTATGGCTTATCTTTTGATGAAGAAGTCCATCGAGAAAACGGTTTTATATCTCTTAAGTATATTTTTGATTTTTTTAATATTTCATACGACTTTAGCAACGTCACACAATTAATAAGTGGCGAGATTCCAGAGATTACTAATGATTGGAGAAAAACTTACGGAGTAGCTTTTGATCTTCCAATGGCTGCTTTAGAAATTTTAATAGGTTTTAATGACACAAGAGATGTTTATATTTTTAGACATCTGATGACTTTTTTAATTTTTTTTTTATCAACTATATGTTTTTTTTACTTATTAAAACTAAATTATAAAAGTAATATATTATGCATTATATGTGTTTTATTTTTAATTTTGTCTCCAAGGATTTTCGCACAAAGTTTTTATAATTCTAGAGATATAGTTTTTTTATCATTAATTATTTTTACCTCATATTTTAGTTTAAAATCTTTGCATCAGGATAAAATCAAATATATTATTTTGTCAGCTTTGTTTGCTTCATTAGCTACTAATACAAGAATATTAGGTTGTTATTTACCAGTGCTTACAATTTTTTTTTATTTTTTAAATTGTAATCATTATTCAATTTTAAAAAAAACTCTTAAGTTTTCGTTCATATATATATTCTTTTTCTCATTTTTTTTATTTATTTCATGGCCCTATTTATGGGAGAATCCTATTGGTAATTTTGTAGGTGCTCTTTCAGAGTTCAGTAAATATCCATATAATCCATATATTTTATATCTTGGTGACTATATAAAAGCTAATTTTGTGCCATGGCACTACTTTTTTGTATGGTTTTTAATTTCTACACCTATAATTTTTACAATTTTAATAATAGTAGGTTTATTTTATGTTTTTAAGGTTTTATTATTAAACTTTATAAAAATCTCTGAAAAAAATAGTTTTTTATTATGGAAAAATAATAATGAAATGAATGAAATTTTTGTTTTATTTATTTTTTTAGTTCCTATAAGTCTTGTCATTTTTTTAAATTCAACTTTATACACAGGTTGGAGGCATCTTTATTTTATTTATCCTTTTTTAATATTTATTTCAGGCAAAGGTATTTCAGTTTTAATAAGTTTGTCTAATAAAATATTAAAAAAATTAATATATTTAACAATATTTATTCAAATATTTTTTGTTATAAATTTTCTTATTTTAAACCATCCGGTTCAAGCGGTATATTTTAATTCTTTTTCGAAAAAGATGGTAAAAGATTTATTTTTTTACGATTATTGGGGTGTTGGCAATAAAGTCACATTAAATAAACTTTTGTCTAGTAATAAATATAAAGAACCGATTACTATATCAGCCTCAAGTTTTACAGATTTAAATAAAACTAAGCTCATTATGGAAAAAAAAGATAGAGATAGGTTTGTTTACTTAGGAATAGACAAAAGTAAAGCTGATTTTATATTTACAAATTATTATTACAATTTACCTCCAAAAACTGATATTAAGTATTCAATTCCAAGTAATTATGAGTCAATTTTAAAATTAGAAATAGGGGGTTTGGTAATTAATGAAATATTTAAAAAAAAATAGCAATACAAATGTTATGAAAATATTTGTAATCAAATCACTGTTCATATTCATATGCATTTTTATTTTATTTAAAATGACAATTGGATCAGTAATAAATAAATATGAAAAAAAAGTTGATTATTATTTTTCTAAAGAGCAATCCATTTTGATTAAAAATAAAATAAGAAAAGAAATGGAATCTGCTATTAGTAAGGAAAATTATTTAAATCCTAATGATGCTAAATTAATCAGTGAATTTATCATAAAATTAAGAAACGAGCTCAATTTACAGTAGTAAGTTTTTAAGCTATATATTTAGTTAAGTATAAATAGGAGAGGTGGGTGAGTGGTTTAAACCAGTCGTTTGCTAAATGACCGTACGTGGAAACATGTACCGAGGGTCCGAATCCCTCCCTCTCCGCCATTTATTAATAGTGGGGTTTGTCTTCAAAAAAATTATATATTTTTATTGGTTTGCCGCTAAAAATATATCTATACACGTTTACGTTTTCTAAGACTCTTTGCACGTAATTTCGCGTTTCTTTAAATTTGATTAATTCGATCCAGTCAACATAACTTATTTTTCCTTTTTGAGGATTTCCGTTAATTTTTTTCCAATATTTAACTCTTTTTGGACCAGCATTATATGCAGATAAAGCAAATGGATACGATCCTTCATAATCCTCTAATAGACCTGCCAAATAATATGAGCCTAATTTAATATTATAATTAGGATCGCTCTTTAATCTATTTTTTGAATAGGGAAGTTTTGCTTGCTTAGCAACCAACTTAGCCGTGTATGTCATTAGCTGCATCATACCTTTCGCCCCAACATAACTATCCGCTCTTTGATCAAACTCACTCTCCTGTCTTATTACGGCAAGTACTAATTCTGGTTTCGGCATTCTTTTATTATTTACTTCTTTTGGAACACTTATTACTGGATAATTTATATCCTTATAAAATCTTTTTTCGTAAGATGCCTTTTTAGAAATTTGAATTGCATAATCATATCTACCAATCTCAATAGCTAATTTTCCTGCTAAAATTTCACTTCCATTGTTAATATCTTGTTGAGCTAGATGTTTTAAAAAATCTTTAGTGTATTTTGTCTTATCTAATTCATTCAAAAGTTTAACGGCTTTTATTAAAGGATTTTTATAAAATTCCTTCTTATATTTTTCAGATACTTTAGGCTGATCTTCTAAAGCAAAATCTCCTTTAGGATTTATTTCGTTGAAAGCAAGTTGACCGTAATAAGTTGTAGTGTATTTAGAGGCAACCTTAAACCATTCATCAGATTTATTTGTATTATTTAAAATTTTATATGTTCTGCCTAACCAGTAGGCTCCACGTGATAAACTTATGGGGTATCCAACATTATTATAAAAATTTTTAAAATGTTGTAATGCTAAATTTGAATCATCCAAAAATGTTAAAGCAATCCACCCTGATAGCCATTCTGCTTCTGCATATTCCGGTCCATTAAATAATGAATGGTTGCTGCTAACTTTATAAGCTAAAGGATATTTTTTTTTATAAATTAATGAACGAGATAAAATTGCTCGTTCTTTCCACCAAATTTCAGGTCTGACTAATTTAATAGGATCATTTGGTGTATCAAACAAAATTTCAAGCGACGAATCAACTCTACCTCTTCTCCTTCTCCATTTCAGTCTATCGTATTTTAAACCTATATTATTTTTATATTTATTTGGAACTTTTGAAATTGCGGCATCAACACCGTATGATCTAGTCATCAAAAGTTGTCTTGCCCTATATAAAGCAGTTTCATCTTTAGGAAGGTATCTCAACATTCTTTGGACATCGTAATGTTTACCTTGCCACGCATGCCAATCAGCTCTTTTTATATTATCAGAAACAGTAATTATTTTTTTATACTTCTTTCTTAAATATCTTAAATCACCTTTTGATAGTCTAGCTTTAATCCAACCTTCTCTAATTAGCTCAGCTCCTTTATCGTAATTACCTTGTTTTATGTATATTTCGCCAAGTTTAATTTTACCAAAGTCACTCAAAGGTTCTTTTGTTTTAAACCATTTTAAAACAGTTTTAGGGGAATTGTTTCTTAAATTTATTTTGTGTTCAGCAAGATATCTTAACCTGTTAATTCTTGGGTAGTACGGATTATTATTTATAAATGTTACATAATCATAAAATGTTGCGTTATTTGGTGTTTTCTTTAAGTAAATGTAATTTACTAATTTAAATAATGTTTTGTCTTTTGCTTTTTTGGAAAGACTCAATGCTGTTTGCCAATTTTTTTTTTCAATCGCCTTAAAAGTTGCTTTAGCTATAGAGAAATCTTTTTTTGATAATATTGAAGATTTTTTTACTGATTTATCTACGATCTTCTTTACTATAACAGGTTTTTTTTCAGGATATATAAATTTTTTTTCTTCAGTAGTTTTTTGTGCTTCCGTTATTTGCTTCGCTGCATCTATTTGTTTTTTTTCAATTTTACCTGGTTTTTTTTTTGGATATATTTCCTTATTTTTTGATACTTTAATTTTTATTTCTTCTTCTACCTTAGGTTTCGGTAAGGGTAAAATTCTATCAGCTGCAATAGCATTAGATATATAAATAACTGTAAATCCTATTAAAAACACTTTAAATTTGATTAAATTATTCATAAGTTTTAGATGATTTACTTTTTTAAACTATGTTATAAAGATTTATGTTTAAAGGATCAATTGTAGCCTTAATTACACCATTCAAGAATAACAAGCTTGATGAAGATTGTTATATTTCTTTGATTCATCACCATATTAAAAATGGCACATCTGGACTTGTGCCTGCTGGAACAACCGGCGAATCGCCAACTTTAAGTCACAATGAACACGAAAGAGTAATTAAAATATGTGTAGAACAATCTAAAGGTAAAATTCCAGTAATTGCTGGAACCGGTTCCAATTCTACCGATGAAGCCATTTCATTAACTAAGTATGCTGAAAAAGTTGGAGCAGATGCTGCATTAGTTGTCACTCCATATTATAATAAACCAACTCAAGAAGGTTTATACCAGCACTTCAAAGCAATAAATGACAATTGTTCAATACCAATTATAATTTACAATATTCCTCCTCGCTCAGTTGTCGACATGAGTGTAGATACAATGGCTAGACTATTTGAACTTAAAAATATTGTTGGTGTAAAAGATGCTACAGGTGATTTAGATAGAGTTGATCAACAGAAAAAAAAGATGGGTCCAGATTTTGTTCAGTTATCTGGTGAAGACGGAACCGCTCTAGAGTTTAATTCTAGAGGAGGAGTTGGCTGCATTTCTGTTACAGCAAACGTTGCAGCAAAATTATGTGCAGAATTTCAAGAAGTTTCTATTAATAAAAATAATAGTAATTTAATTGCTAAAGCAAAAGAAATTAATGAAAAATTAATGCCTCTTCACAAATCTTTATTTATTGAAAGCAGTCCGAGTCCTGTTAAGTATGCATCAAGTTTATTAAAATTGTCATCTGATGAAGTAAGATTACCATTAGTCAAAATAACCGAGGAAACAAAAAAAATTATAAAATCAGCTATGGTACATGCAAATCTTATTTAATAATGAAACCCAAAACCAAAAGTGGTTTAAAAATAATTTCAGTTAATAGAAAAGCAAGATTTAATTATTTTTTTGAAGAATCCTATGAAGCAGGCATTGTTTTAATGGGCTCAGAGGTCAAATCATTAAGAGATGGGAGAGTTAACATTTCCGAGTCATATGCTTTTGATCATAATGGTGAATTATACTTGGTAAATTCACACATTCCTCTATATAAGGAATCAAGTTATAACAATCATAACCCTCTTCGAAATAGAAAGTTGCTTTTAAATAAGAAAGAAATCAATAAACTATTAGGAAGAATTAATAGAGAAGGTTTTACTTTAATTCCCACAAAATTATATTTTAAAAAAGGAAAAGCGAAAATAGAAATTGCTGTTGCAAAAGGGAAAAAACAGTATGACAAAAGAGAAACAAAAAAGAGAAGAGATTGGGATAGAGAAAAAGCTAGATATTTTAGAAAATCAAGTTAATTAAAATGATTATATTAGCGATAGGATCAAATTTATCATCTAAGCTTGGCAATAGATTTGATCATATAGACTTAGCTTTATCATACTTAAAAGATTGTAATATAAAGATAATAAAAAAATCTAGCTTTTACGAGACACCATCATACCCCAACATAAATAACCCAAAATTCATAAATATTGTGGTTGAGGTTTTTACCGATTTAACTCCAGCTGATCTAGCCAAATCATTGTTAGATATAGAAATTAAATTAGGTAGAAAAAGACATAAAAAGAATGATCCAAGAACATGTGATATAGATATTATTGATTTTAATGGTCAAATTTTAAACTTTAATATAGGAAATTCTAATTTTATGATTCCACACGAAAAAATTGCCCGTAGAAATTTTGTTTTATACCCTCTTAAAGAAATAGTTAATGAATGGATACATCCAAAAAACCAGGTCACTATTGACCTTCTTATTGAAAAACTTTCAGATAAGGATAAGAACTCTATATTAAAGGTAAAAAAATCTTGATATAATAAAACTATGCTAAATCAAGAAGACTTAATTAAAAAAATTAGAGCTTATAATAGTTTTTTTAATCCTGAAACTCTATCAAAAGCGTATACTTTTGCTCTTAATGCTCATAAATATCAAAAACGTGATGCTGGAGAACCTTATATCATACATCCAGTAGCCGTTGCTGATATTTTAACTGATTTAAAATTGGACACTGCTACTATAACTACAGGACTTCTTCATGACACAATTGAAGACACTAAAGCTACATACAAAACTGTTGAAAAAGAATTTGGTAAAGAAGTGGCTGATTTAGTAGATGGTGTAACAAAAATTTCTCAACTTGAGGGTAAAGCTATATCCAATTCCAAAGCTGAAAATTTTAGAAAACTTATATTAGCAACGTCTAAAGATATAAGAGTTTTGCTTGTGAAATTAGCTGATAGATTACATAATATGAGAACACTAAATTTTGTTCCAGATTTAAAAAAAAGAATTAGAAAATCAAAAGAAACAATGGAAATATATGCACCACTGGCTGATAGAATGGGAATGAATAGAATAAGAGACGAATTGGAGGATTTATCTTTTTCTATACTTAATCCTGAAGCTCGAAATCTTATTGTTGATAGATTATCAATAAACAAATCAAATAGAGATAAAAATTTTGAAGAAATTTCTAAAAATTTTATAGAAAAATTATCAAATAAAAAAATTAATTCAAAAATAGTAGGAAGAGAAAAAACTCCTTTTTCGATTTGGAGAAAAATGCAATCAAAGAGAGTCTCTTTAGAACAATTAACAGATGTTATTGGATTCAGAATCATAGTTGATAATGTTGATCTATGTTATGAAACGCTTGGAGTTTTTCACAGCAGTTGGTCTATGATTCCAGGAAGATTTAAAGATTATATCTCCACGCCAAAAATAAATAATTATAAATCTTTACATACATCTATAATTGGACCCAAAAATGAAAGAGTAGAAATTCAAATTAGAACTCAGCAAATGCATGATTTTGCTGAAAGAGGAATAGCATCACACTGGTTATATAAGTCTTCAGAAAAATTAAGCCACGTCACATTAAAAGAATATGATTGGCTTAGAGATCTTGTAGAAATTATTGAGAAGGGTTCATATACAGAAGATTTTTTTGAATATACAAAATTACAAATGTTCCAAGATAACGTTTTTTGTTTTACACCAAAGGGTGAAGTTATTAAACTTCCTAAAGATGCAACACCTATTGACTTTGCTTATGCTGTTCACACAAAGATTGGTGATAGCGCTATAGGTTGTGAAATAAATGGAAAAGAGTATCCTTTACAAAGCATACTTAAAAATGGTGATTTAGTAAAAATAACCGTTTCTAAAAAAGTATCCCCATCATTGCATTGGTTATCATTAACTAAAACTGGTAAAGCAAGGGCTGCCATTAGAAGATACTGGCTTAATAAGACAAATGTAAAACCTAAAATTGATAAAAAATATCTAAGCTCTTTGTGTATAAAGATACCACATGAACCTGGAAAACTTGGTGAAGTTAGCAGTTTAATAGGAATTCATGACTGTAACATAATAAATATGGAGATCGTTGAAAAAAAGACAGATTATTTAGAATTTATTTTTGATATACAAGTTAAGGATTTAAAAAAATTTACAAATTTAATTAGTGAATTAAAAATAAAGGAATATAAGTTTAAAATTATACGCCACAGGAAAAAGGATGCTTTCTTACAAAGAATCTTTAAAAATTTTAAAAGAAACTGACGCTTTATTAGAAGGGCATTTTATATTATCTTCAGGTTTACATAGTAAACAATATGTTCAGTGTGCAAAATTACTAAGCCATCCAAATCACGCCACTAATATATGCGGCTCATTATCAGAAAAAATTAAAAACGAAATTAAGGAAATTGATTTAATTTTAACCCCAGCCATTGGCGGCATTGTTGTTGGTTATGAATTAGGCAGACAATTAAAAACCGAAACCATTTTTGCTGAAAGAGTCGAAGGTAAATTTGTACTAAGAAGGGGTTTTGAAATTGCTAAAAATTCTAAAGTTCTTGTTGTCGAGGATGTTATTACAACAGGCAATTCTGCTTTAGAATGTTCTAAAATTATCAAAAATTATAAAGCTGAATTGATCGGCTTTGCTTGTATTATTGACAGATCTAATTCAAGCTTACTTATTAAAAATAAAATTATTTCACAAGTTAAGCTAAAAATAGAGACATTTAAAGAAAATGAACTGCCAAATGATCTTAAACAAATTAAACCAATAAAACCAGGCAGCAGAAATATATCTAAATGAAAAAAAAAAATCTTGGTGTAAACATTGATCATGTTGCAACAATAAGAAATGCTAGAGGTGAAAAATATCCAGAACCATTAAAAGCTGCTTTGCTAGCCCAAAAAAAAGGGGCAAATTCAGTGACAATCCATTTAAGGGAAGATAGAAGACATATTAAAGACAGTGATTTAAAAATTATTAAAAAAAAACTTAGGATCCCTTTGAATTTAGAGATAGCGCCCACAAAAGAAATGCTTAAAATTTCCATTAAACATAAACCAAATTATGTCTGTATTGTTCCTGAAAAAAGATCTGAGGTAACGACTGAAGGCGGTCTAAACTTGGATAAAAAAATATCTTTTTTGAAATATATGATTAAAAGATTAAAAAGAGAAAAGATAAGAGTTTCTTTATTTATAGAGCCAAAAGTATCTGATATTAAAAAATCTTTATTGTACAAAGTTGATTGTGTAGAGCTCCATACAGGAAAATATTGCAATTTATATAATAAAAAAAAAGATTCTAACAAAGAATTTATAAAAATTAAAAATTCTGCAAATTATGCGTTTAATAATGGATTAGAAGTCCATGCTGGGCATGGTCTTACATATAAAACAGCAGCTTTAGTTTCTAAAATTGATACAATTTCAGAATTTAACATTGGGCATTTTATTATATCCGAGTCCATATTTATTGGTCTTGGCAATGTAATTACAAAGTTTAAAAAAATTATAAATAAATAAAATGAAAATCTTTGGAATTGGTACAGATATTATTAATATTAAAAGGTTGGACAAAACTCTTAAAAAAAGGGGTAAAAATTTTAAAAAAAGAATTTTTTCAGACAAAGAAATTAATTACTGTGAAACAAAAAAAAATTCTTCTCCTTTTTATGCAAAAAGATTTGCTGCAAAAGAAGCCTTAAGCAAAGCATTAGGCACTGGTATTAGAAAGGGTATACATTTTAAGGAAATTGAAGTTTTAAATAATAGTTTTGGGAAACCTTATATTAAATTACGTGGATCTACAGCTAGTTTTCTTAAAAAAATAGTTAAGTCTAAAAAATATTTTATTTATTTATCTTTATCTGATGATACACCTTGGGCCCAGGCTACAGTAATAATATCGTATAAATAATGAGAGAAAAAATAATAGAAAATTTGAAAACTTTATTTTTTGCACTAATCATTGCTTTAATTATAAGAACTTTATTTTATCAACCTTTTTATATCCCTTCGTCATCTATGGAACCAGGCCTTTTAATTGGTGACAGATTATTTGTTTCGAAATATACGTACGGTTTCAGCAGACATTCAATACCCTTTAGTCCTAAAATTATTTCAAATAGAATTTTTGAAAAAAAACCACAAAGAGGGGACGTTATTGTATTCAAAACTCCCGCGGATAATAGAACTGATTATATTAAAAGATTAATTGGGATGCCAGGTGATACAATTCAGTTTATAAACCACGAACTATTTATTAATGACGTAAAAGTTGAGAAAACTTTTGCTAACAAAACAACACTTATCAATTGTGGAGATCAAAGCTTAGAGTCTAATCTTTTTAGAGAAACATTACCTAACGGTAAAAAATATGTTGTTTCTTATAGAAAAGAAGGCTCAATGGCAAACAGTGATAAGTATTTTGTTCCTGAAAACCACTATTTCTTTTTAGGAGATAATAGAGATTGTTCAAAAGATAGTAGATTCTTAAGTAGTGTTGGATATGTTAACTTTAATAACTTCGTTGGAAAAGCCAGAATTTTATTTTTTTCCAATGACAAAAAAAAAGGTTATTTTTTACAATTTTGGAAATGGAACAAATCAATAAGGATTGATCGTTTTTTAAAAAAAATTAAATGATAAACAACTTAAACAAAATACAAAAAAACTTAAAAGTCAACTTTAGGAATAAAAAATTAATTATCGACGCACTTACCCACAAAAGCGCGGACCAAAAGAAAAATAATGAAAAACTTGAATTTCTAGGTGATAGAGTTCTAGGATTAGTTTTATCTAAAAAACTTTTTGAATTATATCCTAATGAAAATGAAGGTGTATTAGATAAAAGATTTGCTAATCTAGTTAAAAAAAGCACTTGCAGCGATATAGGTTGGTCTATTGGCATTCAGAATTATATTATATTAGGAAATTCTAAAAAAAAAGTGACGAAATCAGATGAAAAAATTTTAAGTGATTGTTGTGAAGCGTTAGTTGGAGCAATTTTTATAGATAAAGGTTTTGAATTTGTAAATAATTTTATACTTAAAATATGGAAAGAAAAGATTATTAATTCAAAAAATACAATACTAGATTCTAAAACAAAATTGCAGGAATATTCACTTAAGAAGTTTAAGAAACTACCCCATTATAAACTAGAAAGCTCGAAAGGTCCTAGGCACAATCCTACTTATAGTGTTTCTGTGTGTATATATGGGACTAAAAAATATTTTGGCACAGGTAATTCAAAACAACAAGCCGAACAGGATAGTGCTTTTAAATTGTTAAAAGGAATAAACATAAAATAATGCATTGGACTGATGAAGGATATTTACTCTCAAAAAATAATTTTGATGAAAATTCAATAATTATTGAAGCCTTTACCTTAAATCATGGAAAATATAATGGAATTGTGTATGGAGGATCATCAAAAAAGCAAAAAAGAAATTTTCAAATTGGAAACAAAATTTTTTTAAATTGGCGCTCAAAAAGTGAAAACAAACCTGGCTATTTTAATGTTGAGCTTATAAAAGCTATATCTCCTCAATATTTTGAGGATAAAAAAAAATCTGTATGTATTCTTTCCGCATCATCGATATTAAAAATTTTACTTCCAGAACGTCAGGTAAATCAAAAAATATATAACTCGTTTGAAAAAATGCTAAGCGATTTAAACTGTGATAATTGGATTAAACTCTATATCTTCTGGGAGTTAAATCTAATAAAGGAACTTGGTTACGAGATTAAATATTCTGACAATACCAATTATAATGATAAAAAAGATGTAAAAAAAGCTTTACTTTTTAATAAAAATCTTATCATGGAAAATTTTATAACTCCTAACAAATTAAAATTTCCATTGTTTAGAAACATTTTAGAAAATTATTTTTCTTAAATTTTTTTAATTATTTTAATTTAGTAGCAATCTCATCAGCGAAGTAGGTAACAATAGCGTTAGCACCAGCTCTTTTAAAGGAAATTAGACTTTCTAATATTACATCTTTATTAAGAATACCTTCATTAACAGACTTTTTAATTAAGCTATATTCTCCCGATACCTGATAAGCAAAAACTGGAATTTTAAAATTTTCCTTTATTAATTTTATAATATCCAAGTATGGCATACCTGGTTTTACCATCACAAAGTCAGCTCCTTCTTTTATATCTAAAGCAACTTCCCTTAAAGCTTCTTTTGAGTTATTAAAATCCATTTGATAATTTTTTTTATTTCCTTTTAATGATGTTTTCGAACCAACTGCATCTCTAAATGGACCGTAAAAATTGGAAGCGTATTTTGCCGCATAAGAAAGTATTTGTACTTGTTGGAATCCATTTTTATCTAGTGCTTTTCGTATTTCCCCAATTCTACCATCCATCATGTCTGATGGCGCTATAACATCACAACCCATTTCTGCTTGTAAAAGTGATTGTTTAACTAAGATTTTTACTGTTTTGTCGTTATCAACATAATTTTTTTTTAAAATTCCATCATGCCCGTGTGATGTGTATGGGTCAAGCGCAACATCACACATTACACCTATCTCGTTAAAATTTTTTTTAATTAATCTTAGTGCTTTACATATAAGATTATTTTTATTAAGAGCTTCCGTTCCATTTTTATTTTTTTTAGAATTTGGAGTATTTGGAAATAAAGCAATCATTGGAATTTTTTTTATAATTGCTTTTTCAGTTAAATTTTCAATTTTATCTAATGAATACCTATATACACCTGGCATTGATTTAATTGGTTCTTTAATATTTATTCCTTCTCTAATAAATATAGGCCAAATTAAATCATTAGTTGACAGTGTGTTTTCTTGAACAAGTCTTCTTGACCAGTTTTTTTTTCTATTTCTTCTAAGCCTTGTGCTTGGATATGATCCTACTTCTTTCATTTGATAATCATTCTCATTTCAATTTTAAAGTTTATATTATAATAATTTCTAATTCTATTGCGACAAAACCAACCTATCAAGTCTACCTATAATGATATAAATAATGTATAATATATTAAGTTGTTTATATGATTAACTTTGAAGATTTTCAAACAGTAAGTGATTTAAAATTTGACCCCATTAAGCTTCAAGATGGCTTAAAACAAGTTTTAAAATTAAAAAATTATGATGATGCAGGTGGTATAAGTAACTTTGGAGCAATTTGTCTTAACCAAGTCCCTGGAAACCCAGATTCAACAAAAGGAAATAATGCAAGAGGTGTTTATTGGACCAAGCCTAATCATAGTGGGAAAGAATTTATCAGAGATAAATCAATTGATGAAAAATCATACACTGAGTTCGTAAAAGAATTTGAAAAAACATACTTTAAAGAAGTTTATGAAAAATTGTCTAAAAAATTTAAACTTGGCAGAGTAAGAATTTTATTAAAGCAACCTCGATCAACATTAAGCTGGCACAGAGATCCAGAACCAAGATTACATATACCCATTATAACAAACCCAGGATGTATAATGGTTATAGAAAACGTTGCAAAACACCTTCCAGCAGACGGTTCTGTTTACATTACTAATAATCTTAAATACCATAATTTCTTTAATGGGGGAGAAGAAGATAGAGTCCATTTAGTGGCTTGTTTGCCAGATTATAGATTTTAACATCTTATAATTTAATCAAAATATTGTGGTACAAATTAATATACTATATATATGTAGTTAATTTTTGACATTATCGGTTTCAATATAGGTAAGTATGAAAATAAATAAGGTGATACTAGCATCTGATCATGCTGGATATAAATTAAAAGAAAGTATTAAAAAGTTTTTATTAAATAAGAGGAAAAAAGTTTTGGATCTTGGCACAAAAAATTTAAAGTCAGTTGATTATCCAGATTTAGCACATTTGCTTTCAAAGAAAATGAAAAAAGGCAACGGTAAATTTGGTATACTAATTTGTGGTTCTGGTATTGGTATGGATATGGCTGCAAATAAACATAAAAATATAAGAGCTGCTCTTTGTTATAATGTTAAATCTACTGAATTAAGCCGAAAACACAATAATGCTAATGTAATGGCTATAGGAGCTAGATTGACTAAAAAAAATGTTGCTCTAAGATGTGTATCAAAGTTTATTAAAACCGATTTTGAAGGTGGCAGACATCAACGGAGAGTGAAAAAAATATAAAATTATGACAAAATTAAATAAATATATATCTAACAATTATCAAAACTTTTTTGATAGCGATTTATCTAAAACAGATCCTGATTTATACAAATCAATTAAAGAAGAACTTCAGAGACAACAAGAACATATAGAGTTAATAGCTTCAGAAAATATAGTTTCAAAAGCTGTTCTTGATGCTCAAGGTTCTGTAATGACAAATAAATATGCTGAAGGCTACCCATCAAAAAGATATTATGGTGGTTGTGAATTTGTTGATAAAGCTGAGGAACTAGCGCTTCAAAGAGTAAAAAAATTATTTGAATGTAAGTTTGCTAATGTACAACCTCATTCTGGCGCTCAAGCCAATGGTGCTGTATATCTTGCGCTTTTAAAACCTGGTGACCCAATACTTGGTATGAGTCTAAATTCTGGTGGACATTTAACTCATGGAGCTAAAGTTGCTCTTTCTGGTAAATGGCTTACCTCATTTCATTATGATGTTAATAGGGAAACAGGTCTTATAGATTATGATCAAGTCGAGTCATTAGCACAAGAACACAAGCCCAAACTAATTATAGCTGGGGGAAGTGCTTACTCAAGAATTATAGATTTTAAAAAATTTAAAGAAATAGCGCAAAAAGTAAATGCATATCTTATGGTTGATATGGCACATTTTTCTGGATTAGTTGCTGGTAAAGGTTATCCAAATCCAATTGAGCATGCTGATGTTGTCACTTCTACAACCCATAAAGTTTTGAGAGGTGGAAGAGGCGGTATTATTTTAACAAATAATGAGGATATATTTAAAAAAATAAATTCAGCTGTTTTTCCCGGTTATCAAGGTGGACCTCTTATGCATGTTATTGCAGCTAAGGCTGTTGCTTTCCAAGAAGCACTGCATCCGAGTTTTAAATATTATATAAAATCAGTTTTAGAAAATGCAAAAATTTTATCTGAAACTTTGAAAAACAATGGTTTTAAAATATTTTCTGGTGGTACTGATACACACTTAATGTTAGTAGACTTAAGACCTTTTAATGTAACTGGTAAAGACGCAGAGACAAGCTTATGTAAAGCAAATATCACCTGTAATAAGAATGGAATACCTTTTGATACAGCTAAGCCGACTATAACTTCAGGTATAAGATTAGGCTCTCAAGCCGCTACAACAAGAGGATTTGGATTAAATGAATTTAAAAAGGTTGGTGAATTAATTACTAAAGTTATCCAAGGTTTATCAAAAAATTCCCAAGATAATAGTAGCGTAGAAAATGAAGTTAAATCTGAAGTTATTAAACTGTGCTCAAATTTTCCTATTTATAATCATCTAACAAATAATTAAATTATGCTTTGTCCATTTTGTAGAGAAAAAGATTCATCTGTAGTAGATTCCAGACCAACTGAGGATGGGACTGCTATAAGAAGAAGAAGAGTAAGCACTTGCTGCAACCAAAGATTTACAACATTTGAGAGAGTTCAATTTAGAGAAATGATGGTTATTAAAAATAACGGAAGAAAATCGGTCTTTGATAGAGACAAATTAACAAAATCCGTGATGATAGCTCTACGCAAGAGACCAGTTGATCAAGAGACTATAGAAAAATTCGTATCTAAAATTTATAGGAATTTAGAAGATTTAGGTCAAAATGAAATTATGTCAAATGTGATTGGTAAGTTTGTAATGGAGGGTTTAAAGGAATTAGATCCTGTTGCTTATGTTCGTTTTGCCTCTGTATATACTAATTTTAAAGAAGTAAAAGACTTTGAGGACTTCGTTGGCAATCTAAATGTCCCAAAGTCTAAATAAATCTGAAAAGAAATCCTACTTTATGAACCTTGCATTTCAACAAGCAAGAATTAATTTAGGAAACACAAAACAGAATCCTTCAGTAGGATGTGTTATAGTAAAAAATGGTCATCTTATAAGCGCCGGACACACCAATATAGATGGAAGACCTCACGCAGAACAAAATGCAATATTTAATTCAAAAAAAAATGAGGTAAAAAATTCAGATATTTATATTACTCTTGAACCCTGTTCACATAAAAGAAAACCGGGATCTTGTGTAAGCGAAATTATCAAAAACAAAATTAAAAGAGTTTTTTTCTCAGTAAATGATCCAGATATTAGATCTTTTAATAAATCGAGACAAAAATTTTCTAAATATGGAATTTATGTAAAAAAGGGAATTCTTAAAAATAAACTTAATTATTTTTACAAAAGCTATTTTAATTATAAAAACAAAAAACCACCCTTTGTGACATGCAAGATAGCAATATCTAAAGATTTCTTTACCATTAATAAGATTAATAAATTAATTACAAATACTTATTCAAGGAAAAGAGTTCAACTTATAAGATCCTATCATGATTGTTTAATATCTAGTTCAAAAACTGTCATAAATGACAATCCTGAATTTACTTGTAGAATCGAAGGCTTAAATCATAAAAGCCCATCTAGAATTATCCTTGATAACAAATTAAAAATTAATTTAAAATCAAAAATTATAGAAGAAAGCAAAAAATATCGTACTATAATTTTTTATAATAAAGAAAATCAGATTAAATTAAAAAAGTTAAGAAAATTGAGAATTAAAACTTTTAAAATCTCATTAAACCTAGATGGAGATCTTAATTTAAATGAATGTTTATTTAAAGCTAGAGATCTTGGTTTCAGTAGAATCTTTATTGAATCTGGATTAAAGTTAACAAAAAACTTTTTAAAGGAAAGATTAGTTGATGATTTTAAAATTTTTATTTCTGATAAAAAACTTAAAAATAAAGGTGGAGGTAATATTAAAAATTTTCTTAATAATCTACTTAAAAATAAACAAGGTAATATTGAAAAGGTAAATCTTTTAGGCGATAGATTAATTACTTATAAATTAAAATAATGTTTAATGGCATAATTAAAAATACTGGTAAAGTAAAAAATATTCATAAGGATAAAAAAAATTGTATTTTGTCAATAACATCTAAAATGAAATTTAAAAAATCAGAAGAAGGATCTTCTATCTCATGTTCTGGTGCTTGTTTAACTTTAGAAAAATCTTCAAAAAAACTGGCTAAATTTTATATTTCTAATGAAACTTTAAATAAAACTAATTTTAAATTTATAAAAAAAGGTGACTTAATAAATTTAGAAAAATCTATGAAATATGGTGATCGCATCTCTGGTCATTTTGTTCAAGGACATATTGATACCACGTCCCTGATAAGCCAAATTGATCATATAGGTAAATCTTGGCTTGTTTCCTTTAATATTACTAAAAAATTTAGACGATTCTTAATATATAAAGGTTCTATAGCAGTTAATGGTGTTTCTTTAACAATAGCCAAAATTACTAAGAAAGGTTTTCAAATATCAGTTATACCAAAAACTCTGAAGTTAACTAATTTGATAAAATTGAAAAAAAAAGACGTTGTAAATATTGAATTTGACATCGTTGGAAAGTATATAAAGAGTTTCTCATAATTAATAATATGAAATATTCTAGTATTAAAGACTTAATTAATGATGCCAAGAACGGTAAAATGTTTATTTTGGTAGATGATGAGAATAGGGAAAACGAAGCTGACTTAATTATTCCAGCATCAAAAATAAAACCTAGCGATATAAATTTTATGGCAATGTATGGAAGAGGACTTATTTGTTTAACAATGTCACAAAAACAAGCTGACAAACTTAATTTATCTCTTATTAATTCAAACACTATCGCAAAAAGTGGAACTGCTTTCACTATTTCCATCGATTCTAAAAAGGGAATAAGCACAGGGATATCGGCTTATGATAGATCAAGAACCATTAAAACTGCGATCAAAAAAAATGCAAAGCCAAGGGATTTTGTATCACCAGGACATGTATTTCCTATTGTAGCAAAAAATGGTGGTGTTTTAATAAGAGCTGGTCATACAGAAGCTTCTGTAGACATAAGCAAACTATCAGGTTGTGGTTCATCAGCAGTAATTTGTGAAATTATGAACAACGATGGAACTATGGCAAAAGGTAAAACTCTAGATATTTTTGCCAAAAAACATAAATTAAAAATTGGAAAAATAGATGATCTTATTTCATTTAGATTAAAGCGTGAAAATTTAATTAAATTAAAAAAACACTCAACTATAAAAATCAACAACGAAACTTACGGTATAAAAATATTCGAAAATTTGCTCGATAACTCTGAGCACTTCGCCTTAGTAAAAGGCAACATTAAAAAAAACAAACATCCTAGAGTTAGAGTAATATCATCAAATGTTGTTAAAAATTATCTTATGAGTGAAAAAATTCCCAACTTATTTAATAATACAATAAAGCATTTTAAAAAATATAAAGATTGTGTGCTCGTTTTTATTAAAGATGCAAATTTACGTTCAGTTTCAGAAACTTTAAAAGCATATAAAAATAAAAAATATTATAAGAATCTTATTAAACTTTCTTCAAAATCATATTTGGAAATTAAAGGGTATGAAAAATTATTAAAAAATTATGGTATTGGGGCCCAAATTATTAGAAACCTGGGTATAAAAAATATGATTTTAGTCACAAGATCAAAAAAAAAAGTTGTTGGACTTGATGGCTATGGAATTAAAATTAAAAATCAAGAAATTATAAAATGAAAATATGTATAGTTATATCTGATTATTATAAAAATATTACAAAAGAACTATTAATAGGTGCTGAAGGTGTATTAAAATCTTATGGTATTAAAAAATATAGTAAAATTTATACAACAGGTATATTTGAAACTCCTGTTGTTATATCAAGAAATATAAAAAAATATGACGGTTTTGTTGCATTAGGATGCGTAATAAAAGGTGAAACCCCACATTTTGATTTCATTTGTTCAGCTGCAATTAACGCAATAATGCAAATTTCAATAGTTAATAAAAAACCTATTGGAAATGGAATTCTTACATGCCATAACATGAAACAAGCTCTAAAAAGGGCCAATCCTAAAGGTAAAAACAAAGGGGGAGAGGCCTCAATGGCTACCATCTCTGTTTTAAAAATAAAAAAATGAAGCAAAATAAAGCTCTAGAAAATCCTAGAGTTATAGTTATCCAAAAATTATATTCTAATCATTTCAACAAAGAGGCTGTAATATCTTTTCCTAAACACAAATATAAAAAATTTATTAAAAATGTTGTTAATGGAACGATTGAGAGAAAAGAATTGATTGAAGATTTAATAAAAAAAGAGCTTAAAAATGACATAAATGAGAACAAAACTGAACTTATGTTAAAACTAATGATTATGGCTGCCATATATGAATTTATGTATATGCACAAAACTCCTGTTAAAGTTGTAATAAGCGAATACTTGAAAGTTTCAGACTTTTTTGTTGAAAACTCTCAAAAGAGTTTTTTAAATGCTATTTTAGATAAAGTTTCTAAAGTTAGCAGAGTAAATACTGGTTAATTTGCTTAATATTTTTGTTGCCTTTTATGTTTTTTTTTGGCAATTTTCGTTTTTCTAATTGTATTTAATTATATAAATGATTGGTGTTCTTTACTTAACAATAGCAGCAGGATTATTGGCCATATTTTATGGTTTTGTTGTTGGAAAACAAATTTTATCAGCTAGCCCAGGAAATTCTAAAATGCAAGAAATTGCTAGCGCAATTCAAGAAGGCGCCAGGGCATATCTTAATAGACAGTATAAAACTATAGCGATTGTTGGTTTTATTATTCTTCTTATTATTACTTACGCTCTTGGTATTTGGGTAGGACTTGGATATTTTATCGGAGCTTTTTTATCTGGTGCAGCTGGTTATGTTGGTATGTTAGTTTCAGTTCAAGCTAATGTTCGAACGGCTGAAGCATCAAGAAAAGGTTTAGCACAAGGATTAAATATAGGATTTAAGTCTGGAGCAGTGACTGGAATGTTAGTTGCTGGATTAGCTTTACTTTCTATAGCTGTTTATTATTCAATTTTATTAAAATTACAAATTGACGATAGAGAAATTATTAATGCATTGGTTGGTTTGGGATTTGGTGCTTCGTTAATCTCAATTTTTGCTAGACTTGGTGGTGGTATATTTACTAAAGGGGCTGATGTAGGTGCTGATTTAGTAGGTAAAGTAGAAGCTGGTATTCCAGAAGATGATCCAAGAAATCCAGCTGTAATTGCAGATAATGTGGGTGATAATGTAGGTGACTGTGCTGGTATGGCAGCGGACCTTTTTGAAACATATGCGGTCACTATTGTTGCGACAATGGTTTTATCTTCAATTTTTTTTGTAGGCAATATTAATATGATGGTCTATCCACTAACTATTGGCGCTGCTTGTATTCTTACATCTATAGCTGGAACTTTTTTTGTAAGACTTGGTTCTAATAAAAATATTATGGGAGCTTTATATAAAGGTTTTGTAGCAACAGCTGTTTTATCGGTAATAATTTTATACCCAATTACAGATAAAATTATTGGTTTAGATACTACTTATTCATCTAATAATGCTGAGTTTAATGGTTTTGGTCTTTATTTCTGTGGTGTTGTTGGATTAGCAATTACAGGACTCATTATTTGGGTCACAGAATATTACACTGGCACAAAATTTAGACCTGTAATAAGCGTTGCAAAATCTTCAATAACTGGTCACGGCACAAATGTTATTCAGGGTTTAGCTGTTTCCTTAGAAGCTACAGCTTTACCTGCATTAATTATTGTTGCTGGAATTTTATTAACAAATCACATAGCCGGTCTATTTGGAATAGCTATAGCCGTCACAACAATGCTAGCTTTAGCAGGAATGGTTGTTGCCTTAGATGCGTATGGTCCAGTAACAGACAATGCTGGTGGTATAGCTGAAATGTCTAATTTACCAAAAAACGTAAGAAAAACTACTGATGCATTGGATGCTGTTGGAAACACAACTAAAGCAGTCACAAAAGGTTATGCGATTGGATCTGCAGGTTTAGGTGCATTAGTTTTATTTGCTGCATATACAGAAGATATTAAATTTTTTTCAAACGTTAGTGGCTCATCATTAAATAATATTACCGTTAGTTTTGATCTTTCAAATCCCTTCGTTGTTGTAGGTTTGTTGATAGGTGGTATGCTACCATATTTATTTGGATCAATGTCCATGCAAGCGGTTGGAAGAGCTGGTGGTGCTGTTGTAATTGAAGTTAGAAGACAATTTAAAAAAATTCCTGG
>CEUZ01258171.1_pt1 | contig 21934 bp, 23 predicted proteins | sample 361511 | NCBI WGS metagenome assembly CEUZ01 (sample SAMEA2622822, study PRJEB7988) | marine metagenome | biome: marine biome (ENVO:00000447); feature: surface water layer (ENVO:00002042); material: "saline water (ENVO:00002010), including plankton (ENVO:xxxxxxxx)" | depth 5 m
TATAAACCAAGATATTTATTTTCAAATTTATTATTTCTAAAAAAAACAATTAAACTTGGAAAAGATAATAATGATAAAATTATAATTGGAAAAATATGAAAAAAACTATAATAATTTGGATAACTAGATTCTAAATCAACAAAATAAAAAGCAAATAATTTTTTCAAAAATAATTGAAAATATATAATAGGGTTTTTCTTTATATTATTTATAGCTTCATCTAAAAATATATTATCCCAATTAATTTCATAATATTTATCTTTATCAGTGCTTTTAACTTTATCGTGAAGATTCTTAAACTCATTTATTTCAATCTTTCCATATCCTTCAACTTTTGATAGTTGATTATTGCCTTTCCACAAATTATATCCCAAAGATTTAACGATAATAAATTGATTAAAATGAATATAATTTCTAATTACGTAAGGCGAAATGACCAAAGAAACTATTATAAGTATTTTTATTAAATTTATAATATTTACTTTTTTATATATAAAAATAAAAAATAATGTGAAAATAAAAATTATTATGAATTCTCCTCTGCATAAAATTAATAGGCCTGAAACTATTGAAAATAAAATAATATTCTTTTGTGTTTTATTTTTTATAAGTATGAACAGCGAATTTAAAAATAATAATGAAAGAAAAAGTTGTATGTTCGCAGATGAAATTTGCCCGCAAATGTAAATATTCAGCGGTATAATAGAAAAAATAAATGAATTTATTATTGAAAATTTATTTGAGAAAAAGTTTTGGTTTATTTGGTAAAATAAATAGACAGAATAAGTAGATAGAACTATTTGAATAAAAAATACTAAATACAAGAAATAATTATCACCGAGAAAAGAAATTGTATAAATGCAATAAAGAAAAAAAGCATACAGAGGCGGCATTAAAACACTTGGAACTAACTTTCCACTAAAACTGTGAAGCGAATAACTTTTATGCTCAATTAAATTATTTAGTAAAATATTCCACTCGTGTTCAATATGGGTATCTTTAATAAAATATAGGCTTATTATCCTAATTAAAAGACTAATGACAATTAAACTTAACAATAAATAATTTTTTGTATTAATTAGATTATCTAGAATTTGATTAATTTTTTTTTTCATGTAAATGTATACTATACATTAATTCTCAATATTAAATGGCTAAGAAATACATGTATAAAACTATCATTAATAGAAAAATTTGCATTTGCAAAAGTAAATTAAATAAAAATATTAATTTTGGAAATTTACCTCTTATTAATAATTATATTACAAAAAAAAAATTTAAAAAATACCCAGTAGTAATATCACAATGTAAAAAATGTCTCTTGATCCAATTAAAGTATTCTATTCCCGACAAACTATTATTTTCTCATAATTATTCTTATCTAAGCGGAAATTCTAAAGAAAAAATAAAAAATTTTGAATCTATACTTGTCAAAATAAAAAAAAATTCTAAAAATCACACTCCTAAAATTCTAGATATTGGAAGCAACGATGGCTCCTTTCTAGAATTGGCAAAAAATAAAGGCTTTGAAGTATTGGGAGTTGAGCCAACAAATACAGCTAACATCTCAACACAAAAAGGTATTAATACTATTAAAAAACCACTTAATTTTAATTTGGCTAAAATAATAGTTAAAAAATATTCAAAATTTGATTTTGTGGTAGCTACCAATTTTTTTGCGCAAACAAATAATTTACAAGAAATTTTAAATTCAATTAAATTAATGTTAAAAAAAGATGGCTTGTTAGTCGTTGAGGTTCAGTATTTATATGATTTAATAATGCAAAAGGGATTTGACTCTTTTCATCATGAACATATTGCATATTACACTTTATCTTCAATTACAAAAGTTTTGGAAAAATATAATTTGTTTGTTTATGATGCGGAAAAATTAAAGGTCCATGGTGGAATTTTGAGAGTATACGTTAGTTTAAAGAAAAAAAAAATTGGTAAAAAATTTAAAAAAATAATTAATAAAGAAAATGATAAAACTTTAATTAAGAAAATTAAAAAACTAAATTTATTTAGAATTAAGTTTAGTGCTGAATTTAAAAAGTTATTAATTAATTTAAAAAAGAAGAAAAGTAAAATCTATGGTATGGGAGCTGCCCCAAGAACTTGTGTTATGTTAAATTCAAGTAGCCTTACTAAGAATGAAATTAATCTTGTTGGAGAGGTGCCAAAATCTCTAAAATGTAACAAATATATACCTGGTACAGATATAATTGTAAAAAATGAAAATAAAATTATTACTGATAAACCCGATTATGTAATTATATTGGCTTGGCATTTAAAAGAAATGATTGTTAATTTGCTATTAAAAAAAGGATATAGAGGCAATTTTATAGTTCCGTTGCCAAATTTAAAAATTTTAAAAAATAAAAATTATTATGAAAGAAAATAATGAATTCGATATTTTAATTCCAGTATTTAATGAAAATGAAACAATCGTTAAAACTTTGAAAAATATTATATCAGTTGTAAAATATGATTATAATATTTTTATTTGTTATGATTTTGATGAAGACACTACTTTAAAAATAATTAAAGAAAATTTTAGTGATAATTCAAAAATAATATTTGTAAAAAATTTTTCTAAAGGTTTTAATAGTGCACTAATTTCTGGTTTCAAACGATCAAAAGCAAAAGCGGTTCTTTTTTATATGTCTGATGATCATATTAATCACAACACAATAAATTTATGTTACGAAAAGTTTAAAGAGGGCCATCAAGTAATTTGTCCAAGTAGATTCATTAAAGGAGGCAAAATGATCGGCAACCCATTCCTAAAAGGATCTTTAACAAAATTGGCATCCTTTTTTTTATATAATTTTACTTCTTTTCCCATTAAAGATCCTACAAATTCTTTTAGATTGTTTCCAAGAGACTTGATAGACAAAGTTCAAATAGAATCGAACAAAGGCTTTACGTTAAGTTTAGAATTGACAGCTAAGGCACATAGATTAGGTTACAAAATTATAGAAATTCCAACAACTTGGATGGAAAGGAATAAAGGAAAGAGCAGATTTAAACTTTTTTCCTTTATACTGCCATACATGAAATGGCTTTTCTATATTATAAAAACATCAATCTTTTATAGAAATGCAAAATAAAGTAAATGTTGGGATAATAGGTAAAAATTTTGGATATCATGTAATTTATAAATCTTTTTTAAAAAAAAAAGAATATAGAGTTAAAGGTTTTTCTTTCAAATCGAAAAAAAATAATAAAGTACAAATACCAAAAAATATAAAAATATATTCCAATTGGAAAAAATTAATTTTAGATAGAGACATTGATGCAATAATTATCGCTGCGCCTCCATTTCTTCACAAAAAAATTATAAAATTTTCAATAAAAAATAATAAACATATTTTTTGTGAAAAACCATTCACCTGCTCTTACAAAGAAGCTGAAGATATTTGCAATTTAATAAAAAGAAAAAAAAATATCTGCCATATGGTTAATTACGAATTTGCAAATATAGGAACTTTTAATTTTTTTAAAAAAAAAATTATAAAAAATATCAAAATAAGAAATATTTATCTTAATTGGTTTATTAATTTAAATAAAAGGAAAGCAAAAAGCTGGAAAGAAAATCACATAAAGGGCGGGGATATAATTTTTAATTATATCTGTCATTCGATATATTACCTTGAATTTTTGTTTGGTAATATAAATTCTATTAAAACTAATATTTTTTTTAATAAAAAAAAGAAGATTAATAGTTTTAAAGGTACAATTTTTTTTAAAAATAACCTGTCAGCTAAATTAAATATTCAAGCGGGAAATCTAAATAAAAGTATAAAACCTACGCATCAATTAGAAATTTCAACTCAGGAAAAAAACTATATTTTAAAAACTAATTTGAACAGCCTGGCAGATAAGTTCAGATTAATAGAAATTAAAAAAAGTTCTAAGAAAAATGAAAAAATTTTATTTAAAGATAAAGATACTAAAGATGACTTTAGAATTATGCCAACAAGTAAAAATTTAAAGAAATTTTCAAACTCTATTTTGAAAGGTAAGGAATTAAGTCCTAATTTTTATGATGCAAAAAGAATACATTTAATAATTAATAAAATGTTTATTTCGTCAAAAAAAAATAAAAAAATACGTATTTAACTAAAAAGCTTTATCTTTTAATAATTTTTTATAACTTAGGATAATACCTCCCAGCAAAACAATATATGTTGCGTTATTTGTTGTAAAAATACTACCTGTACTTTTTAAGGGAAATACTTCCAAAAATAAACTTATTGTAGCTGCAAGAAGAAACAAACTTTGCAAATTATTTTTTTCAAAAAATTTATAATTTTTGTACAAAAAAAATAAAAACATTGACGCTATGATTAATACAATAACAAATCCTACAATTCCCAAATCGGATAAAATTTCAATATAATAATTATGAGGATGATTTGAACAAGTTCCTCTTTTTTGTATTCTTATAATTTTTGCACAATCTACTCTAAAGGACTTAATGCCATTGCCAAATACTTTGTGCAATTTCCAAGTTTCTAGAGCTGTAGAAAAAATTATGCTATAACCCGCCAACTCTACTTTATCATCTTTTAGTAATTGTCTTTCTTTTGATAATGTTTCTGTTTTGTCAGCTTTAGTTCTTTCGTACAAATATGTAACTGTTGAATAAATATTCTGAAAAAAAGATTTATAACTAATTTTCCAATAGTTATCATTTGAAATTAAAGTACCTAAAACTGTAAAAAAAATTAAGACATTTATTAAAGCAATTTTTTTTAATTTTTTATTAAAAACATAAATCAAAAATATACCTAATAAAAATAAAATTACAGGCATTCTGTTGCCCGATATCATAATTGCTAAACTCAGCAGTGCGATTAGAAATGAAATTAATATATATTTAAAAAAATTTTCGCTGTTTCCAAATTTATAAATAAAAAAAAATATTGAAAAAAATGCGAAATTTTGCACATAACCGCCTGCAATTAGTTCATCGCCGAAGAAACTAGTGTTATGATGCACGTAACTTTCAAGCCCAATAATGTTGAAACCAAAAATATATTGAAAAACCAAATCTGCAGAAATTAAAACTGAAAAAATAGCAGCTGAAACAAAAAAGTACTTATAATCTATAATATCTAATTCATTTAAAACATAAAGTATTAGCAATAATAAAAAAAATCTAAAAAACAATGCAGATTTAATTAGCCTAGTTAGGGCCATATCATCTTGCTCCTGAAAAAATGAAGATTTTAAAAAACTTAATACTGTAGAAAGAAAAACAAAAAGAAAGAATAAAAAAATAATCTTTAAACTAAAGTCAAACTTAATTTTAAAAATTTTGGATTTTAAATATAAAATACCATAAACAGAAAATAATATAAGATTAAAATTTGTAAAGAAATTTCCTAAAATAAAACTGACTGGAAAAAAAGCAAAAATTATATTTAGATTTTTAGAATGATTAATCATTTTTAATCATAAATGATATTTATTGAAACCATAACAATCTTTTTAATATGATAGTTGGTATAAAAAGTATAGCAAAATTTTTTAAATTAAATAAATTATTTTTGGGATTTAATAAAAAACTAATAGAATCTTTATAATTTCCATAAAGTTTAAAATTTATAAATTGCCTATAATAGTTATTTTTTTCAATCTTTTTAAATTGAGCTTCAGTTAATTGAAACTTATTTTCATTTAACCATATCTTAGTTTCTTCTATTTCTCTTTCTTTAAAATTGGTAGAGAAATTTTGTCCATGAACTCTGTAAAAAGCTAAAGGTTGCTGAATACTCTCAAAACGACATATTTTTGCAAGTCTTAAAAATAAATCAAAATCTCCTATAATTGAATATCTATTATCAAACTTTTTTTCCAGTTTGTCATAAAATCTCTTTCTTAGAACGGTGGTTAAAATTCCAACATTGTAATTATTAACAAGTTCATTATAAATTTTACCGCTTGGTAATTTTTTCTTTGAATATATTTTTTTCTTTTTTTTATTTTCTTTAATAATCCACAAATTACTAAAGACTAATCCGACTTCGGAATTTTTAAAATATGACATTTGTAATTCTAGCTTATTTTTTTCCCACATATCATCAGTATCTAAAAAGGCAATAAAATCTCCTTTAGATTTTTCAATAGCAAGATTTCTTGCCTCATATAAAGATGTATATTTTTCTGAATAAAAATAACGAAATCTTTTATCAGTATAACTTTTAAAAATTTTATTACTTTTATCTGCTGATTTATTATCCCAAAAAATTAGTTCCCAATTTTTATAAGTTTGGGATAATACGCTTTCAATGGAGTCTTTAAGATATTTTTCTCCATCATGACAATTCATGATTATACTTACGAGCTGGTTTTCTATCATAGAAAATATTTATTTTTTTCCTACAAATATTGAACTAGTACTTTGAAGATATTTATAGGTGTCAACCTTTTTTAATTTTACTTTTGCAAAAAGTTTTATATAAAATTCTTCATTTCTAGATGCCCATTCTTTTAAAATTTCTTTTTTTGGCATAATTTTTTCACTTGTATTTTCATTAAGAAGAAGAATTCCTTTATTCTTAAGAGATTTACAAATGAAATTTGAAATTGAAGTTAATTTTTGTGCTTCTATACCACCAAGGACATTAGCAATAAAAATTATGTTAAATTTTCCTTTAATATCTCTTAAACTCTTAATGTGTAAGTACTTAACATTTTTTGTTTTTTTTGCCATTTTTATTAAGTTTTTTTCTGTATCTACGGCTAAAACTTTACTTTTTTTTGATAATTTTCCTAAATCGCAGGAAAATCTTCCCGTTCCACATCCAAAATCTAATATTTTTTTTTCATTTCCGGTAGTAAGATTTTTTAAATTATTCATCAAAAATTCTTTTTGAAGCTTTGTAACATAATTAAATTCGTCTTTAGGCGTCTGTGAATCTATAACAGAATATTTGCCTAAATTCTGCGATCTTTTTTTCCAATCAATCTTTTTAATTTTGGATAAATCATATTTATGATTTACTATCTTTCTAATTAATTTTTTAGGATTTAATAAAAGTTTTGTGATTCTAAAAAAAATACTATTTTTAATAAATAGTTCTATAACTCTTTTTTTAGATTGAATCTTAATTTCTTTCATGGATTTTATTCTGCGTACCCCAATAAAAAGTATTAGAATATTAATTGCTAGTTATTTTTTAACTTCGTCCATGGAGCAGTTTTTGTAAACCACATTTTTTTTAATATATTTTTATCTCTCATAGTGTCCATGCACTGCCAAAATCCGAAATGTTTAAAAGCCATTAATTGCTTATTTTTTGTTAACTTGGTTAATGGTTGTCGCTCTAACATGATTTTATCTCCAGAAATAAAATTAAATATTTTGTAGTTAAGAACAAAAAAACCTCCGTTAATCCAATTATCATTCATTTGTGGTTTTTCTTCAAATTTTGAAACTCTGTTTCCATTAATAAAAACCTCACCGAATCTAGCTGGAGGTTTTACAGCTGTCATTGTAGCAATTTTTTTATATTTAAGGTGAAATCTAAATAATTTTTTTAAATTCTGATTAGTTAAACCATCTCCGTAGGTAAACATGAAATTTTCTCCCCTTTTGAAAAATTTTTTTAATTTCAAAAGTCTTCCACCGGTCATTGTATTTTTTCCGGTATATACACATTTTATATTTTTTTTATTTTTGTAGTATTTTTCAATGATTGAACTTTTGTAACCTGTGGCAAGAATAAATTCATTAAAACCATAATGCCTATAAATTTTTATTATATGTGAAAGAATTGGTAAATTTCCGATTTTTACCATAGGTTTAGGTATTAATTTTGTCTCTTCGGCTAATCTAGAGCCTGCCCCACCACATAAAATTACTACTTTCACAATGTTAATTCCATTTATAGCCAAAACTTTTATCAAATGGATCTTTTCTTATCATTTCTTTTTCGTTATGAGGCTGTGTTAGACAGTTAGCTATTATCGATTCTGAATCTGCCAGTCCTTTAAAACCATTCCAAATAAATGTAGGTACTGTAACCAAAACATAATTCTTGGGAGAAAGAATTAATTCTTGATATTGTCCTTTGGTTGAACTGTCTTTTCTATCATCGAATAAAACAAATTTAACCTCACCACTAACACATGCATAATTTAAGGTATTTTCCTTATGCAAATGCCAAGCTTTGATAAAACCTGAGTTTACTGTAGAAAAATAAATTTCACCAAAGTTTTCAAAAAGAGGTGAATCATTACGGAGCATGTGCATAATTTTTCCTCTTTCGTCAACTATTTGCTTTAACTTAGTAATTTTTACACCTTCAATCATTTTTTTCTTATTCCTGAATCAAATTCTTTTATAGCATTAATTACATAAGTAACTTCTTGACTTTTCATATCAGGAAAACAAGGTAAAGTGACTAACTCTTTCCACACCTTTAAAGAATTTTTTACATTCTTGTTATATTTTTTATAAAGCGGATGAAGAGGTAAAGGCATCAGATGAACGCCTGAAGAAATTTTTTTATTTTTACAGTAACTAATAAACTCATCTCTATATTTAGTTCTTAAAGAAAATAACCAGTAGCAAGAATTTTTTAGTTTATATGGATAGGCCGTTTTAAAAGTTTTACAATTTTTGATAACTTTTAGATATTTTCTCAAAATAGTTGTTCTTTTTCTATTAAGCATATTAAGTTTTTTTAGTTGCTGAATACCTATTGCGGCTAGTAAATTATTCATATTATATTTAAATCCTAAATTTTCCATCTCATAGTACCAATGTTTTTTTCCTGGACCATATAAGTGTCTTGTATAAGGATCGTTGCTCCAACCATGAAAAGAGAGTGACCTTATAAGAGAAACTATTTTTTTATTGTCGGTACAAATCATCCCTCCATCTCCAGTGGTAATTGTTTTTTTGTCTTCAAAACTAAAACATCCAAAGTCACCCCAGGTGCCAAGTTTTTTTCCTTTGTAGTAGCCTCCACAAGTATGTGCACAATCCTCTACCACAATTATTCTTTTTTTTTTTGCCCATGGTACAATTTTTTCCATTGAACAAGGATGGCCTCCAAAATGCACAGCTATTACAGCAACACAATCTTTGGTATATTTTTTTTTTAGATCATTAAAATCAAGATTTAAGCTATCTTTTTCAACATCCACAAAAATAGGTGTTAAATTACAATATAAAGCAGCCGCAGCTGATGCACTAAATGTTATTGAGGGAACCAAAACTTTCTTTTTAGGCTTAAATTTATTAACTGCTAATGCAATATGGAGGGCTGCTGTACAAGAATTAAGCGCAACTGAGTATTTTGCACCAATATATTTACTAAATTTTTTCTCAAAAATTTTTACCTCAGATCCATATCCTAACCAAGATTTATTAAAAATTTTTTTAATTCCTGAAATTTCCTCTGTACCAACGGATGGTTTAAATAATCTTATGATTTTTTTAGGTTTATACATTTAAATTATTAAAAAACTTTACTATCTATAATGTTTTGATTAAGAACATGCTCTTTTCTGTCACATCTACATCCTGATCCATTAATTTTTTTATTACATTCCATAAAAAAATTTTCTATATTTTTATTATCATAATCGTAAAATAAATCCCAAAAATTAAATTTGTTTAAATTTCCGAGAGCAGATGATCGAAAATTTGGAGCACTAGACTGCGAGCAATTATATAACCATCCATCAAAACCTACGGTTGGAAATACATATCTTGCATAACAAGGCATGGTTCTTGGTTTGTTATAAATATTATTTTCACTATCAGGATCTACTATTAATATAGAACATCTATCATTTTCATATTTTGTTTTTAATTTTTCTATAATTTTGGAATATTTTACTACTTCTTTCTGAGAGGGTATCACTCCCTTTTCAGTTTTTATATCTTTGGGAGGTTGAGGAAATGAAAATCTTAATAGGTTACATCCAGCATTTATAAAATCATTTATAAATTTCTCGTAGTCATATTCTTTACCACTATTAATATTTACCAAATAAGCTGCGCTTAAATCAAAATAATTGTGGCTTTTTATTTTGCCTAATTTTTTTGTGTTGTTTAAAACCCTATCATAAATTTTTGATGAACTTTTAACTCCATGAATTTTATTATAAGTTTCGTTTGAACCAGCATCTACACTTAGACTGATATAGCTTCCATCTATTATTTTTTTCGATTCTAGTACTTGATAAAATTTATCTGATATTTTTAAAGCCTTAGTATTAAATCCAAAAATAGATTTTTTTAACATTGTTAAATCTAAAAGTTCTTCAATATAAGAACAATTCAATGGATCCGTCGCATATCCTGCAAATATTATTTTTTTTACACCGCCATCTAATATTTGATTTAAAATCTCAATACCTCTTTCTTTTTTTAATCTTTCTCCTGTGTCTTCAGCTGATAACCCATAACAATAAGGGCATTCTAGCCAACAAATTTTTTTTCCCCGCGGTGGCGCCTGAAATTCTACTTGGTAGGGTACTATTTTTTTATTTAAAATTTTATTCTTAAAAGAATTAAAATTTTCAACATAATCAGTTTTGAACTGATATTTTTTTTCTAATTCTTTTTTTTTATTTATATCCATAATATTTTCTTAACTACTAATTTTTATTTTTCCAGGTTAACAAACTTTTAGTCAATTTTGTAATAACTAAAACTAAATTATGATTAAGCTCAGTATTTTTAGTATTTTTTGTGTTTTTAATTAATAAATTTAAATATTCAGTCATAGGGTTTTTTATATTTATTTTTTTTTTGTTATTTCTAATTAAAGTATTTATATATTCTCCATTTACTAGTTCCTGTTTTCTTCTATAGTGATTTTTGTTTAATTTAAAAAATAAATTACTTTCTTTTCTTTTCTTATCTTGTGTAAATAAAAAATAACAAATTACGTTATTTATTATAATTTTACATGACCATTTAAATTTTTTAACCTTTACTGATTTAATTTCAAAATTTCTTAGCAAATTTCCATTAACTGCTAATATAAATGATATAGCATGGGGAAGTAAATCGACTGCTATATTTTCATAAATTTGCTTGCCTTTGGTAAAGTACATAAATTTAAAAACCCTAATTTTTTTTGGAATTTCTTTTTTTTTTGATAATTGTTTAGCTAGACTTACCATAGGCAAATTAACCATAATTTTATTTCCAAACTTTGATAGTATAATTGAAGCAATTTTATAAACGTTTATCCTTTTACTATTATTAAACCAAATGAATGGTTTTTCTACAATGATGTATTTACAATAATGATTACACTTTAAAATATGCTCCAAATGTTTCTCAAAAGGAGAACAAATACTTACTAATTCAGGTTTAAATTTTTTTATATTATTAAAATTTTTCAAATTTAGAATTTTTAAACCGTTCTTTTTTGTAGAGTTTATTGGAAATGATCTGTTTTTATTAAATCTTTTTCCAATTACTGCTATTTCTCTAATTCCGCTTTTATAATATCGGCGAAAATGGACTCTCCCAATACCAGAAGGACCTACTATTAAACCGCGTTTAAATTTGGAAAATTTATTTTTTTTAATTTTGTTCAATTTTATTAATTTTTAATATTTTTTTTAATTTTCTTATTGCAAAATAAAAAACAGATAAATAAACATTTGGATAAATTAAATTTAAAAATACATGTCTGTAAAAGCTAACATAACTCAATCCTCCTTTTTTTCCCCTGATTATTATTTTTAAAAAATAATTTGAAAAATTTCTTAATGCATAATTTTTATTTAACAAATATTTTTTTAAGCTAAGCCCTCTGCTTCGATAATAATCCAACATTTCTGGCAATCTTATAATTTCTATAAATGGATACATGGGAGCCCATTCTCTTACCCCCAAAGAATTTACTGTCAAAGCTTCTTCATAAAAATAAGCTTTCGAATTCTTAAAAGCATTTGCGTAAATCTTTATATGAGCACAAGTATTATCAAAATTTGACCACACCCTATTATCTTTCAGTAAATCTTTATTAAGACAATTCACATTATCTGACCACATTTTCCTTTTGAAAATATTTAAAAAATTACCCAATAAAAAATCAAATGAAACTTTATGATCAATTAAATCCCAAAAATGAAGCTTTTCACTTATTTTTTTTTTAGATAATTTTTCCATATTCTGAGGTAAGTTTTTGGTATCAAAAGGCTTTTCAAATTTATCTAAATAACTGTAATCCAAAAGGTAAGAGTTGATATAAAAAAAATCCACATCTCTATTTTCATTTAATAGCTTTTCTACTTTTTGAAGTGAATCTTGTGTTAAAAAATCATCGTCCCCTATAGCCCAAACATATTCTCCACTAGCAATTGATATAACTTTTAATAAGTTAGGTTGATAACCTAGATTAGTTTTATTTTTGTTAAGTTTAATGTTTAACTTATTTTCATATTCTTTAACAATTTTTGTTACATCATAATTAGATCCATTGTCTGATATACAAACCTCAAAATTTAAACTGCTATTTTTTTTTGCTAAATAAATTGAATTAAGACAATTGGGCAATTGATTAGGTCTATTGTAAGTAGGTATACAAATTGAAAGGATCATATAATTAGGTAAAAGAATAAATACCAAAATCTTCTTTTAAATATTTTGAGTAATTGTGTTTATCGACAATATGAAATACAGGTAAAGGAAAAATAAGTTTTCCACCTTTTTTAATAAATTTTTTTTCTTGTTTTATTACTTCTTTTCTAAATGACCAGATAAGGACTAACAAATATTTAGGATTAATTTTTCTCATTCTTTCTTTTGAAATAATATTTATATGACTACCTGGAGTAAATTTTCCAAATTTTGATGGATTTGCATCACAAATATATGAAATATTTTTATGCGTTACTCCACAATAATTCAAAATCACATTCCCTTTTGTTGATGCGCCATAACCAATTATGTCCTTTTTTTTTTGATTTTTTAAAAATAAAAGTAAATTATTTTTGCTAGTCTCAACTCTTAAATTAAATCTATCATAATCTCTTTGTGTAATTGATTTTTCTTCCTTTAAAACTTTATTAATTTTTTTACTTTTTGGTTTATGTTTACTACTTTTTTTGGCACAAATAACTTCGATACTTCCCCCGTTTATTTCATTTATTGAAAAATCAATAATCTTCAAATTATTTTTTTGTGCAATTCTATTAAAAGTATTTAATGTGTAATAAACCACATGTTCATGACAAATTTGATCATAAGTAAGATTTTTAAGTAAAAGAGGAAAATATGAAAACTCTAAAGCCCAAACACCATTTTTATCAAGTATGCTTGAAATATTTTTAGAAAAGGAATTAGGATCTTCAACATCATAGAACATTGCAAAAGATGTAATTAAAGAAAATTGAATATTTTCTTTATCTTTGAAAAAATTTTTTGCTGTTTTGTGGTTAAAAAAATCAACAATTATTTTTATTTTTTTATTATAATCCTTAAGAAAGGCAGATGCCGAGGGATCTATTCCATATAAATTTAAATATTTTTCTTTTTTGGTAAAAAAATTTAAAAAAGTTCCATCGTTAGAACCTATGTCTAAAATATTTGAATTTTTCTTTAATATATTTAATTTTTTAAGTCTAACAAACTTTTCCCTTAAATGATTTACCATTAATTTACTAACCGATGTTTTGTACCCATAATCTGGTCCATACATATCTTTTAAATTTGGTATTTTTGAAAGTTGTACTAAATCACAAGATTTGCATTTAAAAAGATCTAAAGAATAATTTTTAATTTTTTTTTTATTTCTTAGAAAAATACTACTTATTGGCTGATAACCAATATTAGATAATTTTATAAATTTACTTTTCTTGCAATTTCTACAGATCATTTAGGTTAAAGTTTATTAAATGAGTTCGTAAAGTCTTTAATTTGTTTGATAGAAAATTTAAACATATTCTTTTTCTTCTTATTAGCTAAATACCAATCTGTCGTTAAGGATAGCGTTTGATCAATATTCAAAAAAGGTTTCCATTTTAATTTTTTATTAGCTTTTTTACTATTAAGATCCAAGCTTATTTTTTCTTTTTTATCTTTTTTCCTTTTTAATAAAATTTTTGATTTTGTATTTAATTTTAATTTCACTATTTTGGCAAACTGAAGAACGTTTAAATGGTTTTGTCTTTTTGGACCAAAATTCCAAGCTCCATTAAATTTTGAACCTTTTTTACTATACAATTTTTGGGCCAACAAAATATAGCCAGCTAAAGGCTCTAGAACATGTTGCCAAGGTCTTTTTGCTTTGGGATTTCTTATTAAAAGTTTTTTATTATTTAAAAAAGCATGCATAGAATCGGTGAGAATTCTAAATTTTGTCCAGTCTCCTCCCCCAATACAATTTCCAGCTCTTGCGGTCGCTACGTTACAAGTAGAATTGTTAAAAAATGATTTTATATAACTTAATGATATGAGGTCGGCTGCTGCTTTGCTTGAACTATACACATCATCCCCTCCTAGGGAAGAATCTTCTTTAAATCTAATATTTTTTTCTACATTTTTATAAACCTTATCAGTTGTTATAATTACTATTGATTTAACAAATTTTTTTTCCTTGGCTATTTCTAGCAAATTTATTGTTCCTAGGACATTGGTCCTAACCGTATCTAAAGGTTCAATGTAACTTTGAAGAACTTGGGGTTGGGCTGCTAAATGAAATATAATTTGAGGTTTGTGTTTATTAATACATTTTTTTAAATCATAAATATTTTGTATATTTTTTCTATAATCTCTTTTAAAAATTTTTTTAATTCCGGCCTGATCAAAAAAATTATTTTTAGATATTGGATTTAGTGAATACCCAATAACCTCAGCTCCCAACTCTTTAAGCCAAAGAGAAAGCCATCCACCTTTAAACCCAGTATGTCCAGTCACTAAAACTCTTTTTTTATTCCAAAAATTTTTTGTTATCATTTTTTTAATCTTTTTATAATATTCTTTATTTTTCTATACATTGCTGGATTTTCATTTCTTTTATCAACAGTATTAATATCTTTCAAATTGTCCATTGCATGCCAAACTCCGTCTAGATGAAACATTTTGCAGTTATATTTTTTTATTATTTTTGGATAAAATTCTTTTTCAAAATTTATTTTTGTAGAAAATTTTTCATTGAGAATCTTTTTGTTCATTATTGCCATACCTGTGTATATATAACCAGAGAAAAGATTTTTATTTTTTAGTTTAATAGAATTATACTTTATACCTCTAATAAAGTTTATTATTTTTCCATTTCTCACACCTATAGTCCCAAAATCTGCTTCTGTTTCACTACAAATAAAACTCATGTCCAATTTTTTCTTTAAATGCCTATTAAAGATTTTATTTAAATTTGAATAAAAAATTGCATCACCATTTAAAAGTAAAAAATTACTGGATTTAATGTAATTTTTAATTTTATAAATTCTTTTAGAAATTGATGTATTTACACCAGTTGAGATAAGATCAAAATTATCATTTTTGAATTTTTTATTTTTTTTAATAAATTTTTTAATTTGTTTGCCTTTGTATCCAATTGGAAGAATAAAATGATTAAACTTATTTTTTTTAAGAGCATTAATTATAAACCATAAAATTGCATGATTTTGAACTTTAACAAGTGTTTTTGGAATCTTCTTTGCCAAGGAGCCTAATCTCGATCCTTTGCCACCACATAAAATTACAGCAGTTCTTATAGTCATATATTTTTAAATCTTATTTCTTTTATAATAATTAATTGTTTTTGTTAAACCTTTTTCAAAATTTATTTTCGGTTTCCAATTAATTATTTTTCTTGAATGGTTAATTTTTGGATAAATAATTTTTGGTTCATCTGCTCTTAATGGAATTCGTCCAAATAAAGGTTTCCCCTTACCAACTTTTCTAAAAACTGAATTTATAATTTTTTTTAACACAATTGCTTTTCCAGAAGCTATATTAAAAATTTTTCCTTTAGCTTTTTTGTTTTTTAAAGAAACTATTATGGCCCTAATTGCATCATCTATATAAAGAAAGTCACGCGATTGTGTTGCCTTTGAACATTCGAATTCCTGGCCCTTTAAACTAGAATTTATTAATATTGGAATAAATCTATTTAAATCCTGCCTGGGTCCATAAACTTGATAAAATCTCAATACAGTAGCTGGAAATTTTCTACTAATATATTTTTTAATTAAAAATTTAGAAGCTAATAACTTTGATTTGCCATAAATAACTGTTGGATTTGTATGTAATACCTCTTTATGAGGTGATTTTAATTTTCCATATTCTGATGAACTTCCAATTTGAATAAATGACTTTATTTTTTTATTTGAAAAAATTTTATATAGATTCTTACATCCAATAAAATGTGTTTTATAAGTTTTATTTTTGTTTATGTGATCTACATACCCTCCGCAATTTACAACATAATCAAAATTAAGTTTTTCTAAAAATTTTAACTTTTGTTTTTTTGATATATCTGCATAGTAATAATTTGCCTTAGAAATAAATCTCATCTTTTTTGGTGGTGAAATTGATAAAATACTTACTTTCCAATTTAATTTTAGACAGTGTATAGCTAAATGATACCCTATAAATCCTGTACCACCAACTACCAGTACCTTTTTTTTTTTATTTTTAGGCATTTAGTTTACAAAATAAAAAAAATTATTTTACAATCCTTTTTTTTCAACTAATCCATTCATTATTTCTTTAATGATTTGATGATTAAATTTTATGGACTTTGGGTTTTTGTAAGTTAAATATTTAAATTTATATTGATCATATTTCTTTTTGTCTACACTTAAATTTCTAATTATTTTTTTTTTGTCTATTGAAGCTATATTTATTAGATTCATGCCAGTTAACCTAGATTGAAGAATTAAATTTTTTATATGCTTTTTTAAATATATATAATTTGAAGAATAAATATATTGAATTGGTTTATAATTAATTATTCCATAAGAAACCGCTGTTGAAGTGTCTGCTATAATAAATAAACATCCGGGAATATGTTTTTCACACGCATTATAAGAATTGTCACTTGTCCTATTATTAAAATATGGATTTAGATTCTTTTTTTTTAATTTTGGAATCTTGTATTTATTATGTGGTATTATTAAAACCTTGGCGTTAAATAATTTCTCTAAATAACCAAATAATGAATTTAGTTCATTATACCATTTATCTATATCATTTTTTGGTAGTCGCATCCCATCCAATAAAGTATCTCCACCAAAATAAGGTCGGGGTTTATCAAGATATACAATATATCTTTTTCTATTTTTCTTAACTGAAATTTTTTTTTTCTCTATTAAAGATGTGGAATAATCATAGCTATGATGATTGATTAAATCAATTTTTTTACTATTATAAAATCCATTTAACTTTTTATTAACTAATAGATAAGTTTTTTTAAATTTAATTAACTTTATTAATCTTGAATAGAAAATTTCTTTAATACGATAAATATAAAATTTTAAATTTAATTGTTGTTCTGATATCGCTTCAATAAAAAACTTTTTATTTCTCTTTCTGTTTTTCCATTCACCTATCTCGGCGACTTTATATTCCAAAACTGGGAGGTTTGAAAGTTTTAGAATTAATTTTATAATAAAAACTCTAAATTTTGCGTCACCAACCATATCGTAAACTAGGACATTTTTTTTTCTTTTAATCTTATTAAAAGCACGAATCCATGACATCAATGAAGAGAATTTTTTGGTTCTTTTGTCTGCTTTAGTTTTTGTTGATTTAATATATCTAGGATTTGCTATGATATCTGAAAGATCGTGAATTATAACTTCGTAATTCTTTTTATTTAAATAAAAAAACTCAAACTTATAATAATAAAATTCAGTAAATTTATAAGGAAATAAAAGTAAAAGAGTTTTCACAAAATTAATTAATTTCTTTAATATGTTATGAGTAAGAAATATCTTTATAGAAAAGAAGAGGAGCTACCTAAATCAAACCAATTTTTGTCGTTGGTTAAATAAATCCCTATTTTTTTTTTTAACTTTTTTGCTCGATTAATCAAATCCGTAAAATGATAGGTTCTGCCTTTTTTTGGAACTAGATTTACCACGTTAGAATTAATTAAATAAAATCCGGTATTTACATTATAATTTAATTCAGGTTTTTCAACTATTGATTCGAATATTTTATTCTTGTTTGTTTTACAAACTCCATAAGGTATTTTTATTTTTTTATTTGAAACTACAATTGTTATATCATTTTTATTTAATCGATGAAATTTATGTAAATCGTATAAATCTACATGTATTATAGTGTCGCAATTGGAAACAAAAAAATATTTAAAATTAGTTTTTTTTATCATCTTTAATGAACCCGCGGTTCCTAAAGGAATTGTTTCCTCAATATACTTAAGTGAATAAGAAGGATTAAGTTCTTTGAAAAAAGCTTTGATTAAATGAGATTTATAATTTATGGAAAAAATAAATTCATTTATTTCATAGTTTATAAAATTGTTAACAACGTGTTCAATAAGTGTCTTTCCTTTAAATGGCATTAGGGGTTTTGGCAATACATCTGTAAAAGGTTTTAATCTTGTGCCTTTGCCACCTGACATTATTATTGCAGCAGTATCTACAATTCTTTTTTTACTTCTTTTTTCTTGAGTTTTAAGTTTATTTAAATCTGAATAAAAATAAACTTTAACCAATTTTTTTTTTCTATCAATTATTGGAATAATATCAAGCTGCTTTTTTAAGAAAAAATTTCTAATTTTATCAATTGAATAATTGTTATTAAAAAAATAAGTTGTCTTTCTTTGATATATTTTAATAATTTTATCTGATAATTTTTTTCCTTTAATTAATGACTTTCTAATGTCCCCATCACTTAATATTCCGACATATTTCAAATTTTTATCTAACACTACTAACGATTTTTGTCCCCATTTATTCATTTTGATTAGAGCACTGTCTAAACTTGATTGGCTGCTTACAGTTATATTGTTTAAAATTTTTTTTTTCATAAAATATTTAAGCTATATTTATTTTATATTTTTTTAAAATTTCTATACCCTTTTTAAAAGAACTAAAATCAATAATGTCATCAGTTTCAAAAGTAATTTTATACTCTTCTTCCAAAGCTGCAATTAAGGTCATATGAGCTATCGAGTCCCATTCGTCTATTTCATTGTACTTTAATTCCTCGTGAATCTTATCTTTTGAGGTATTCAGTGAATCTTTAAAAATTTCTGTATATTTTGCTTTAGATGTCATTTTATTATTTTTTTAAGTTTAATTTAATTTTTTCACAAATTTTTTCAGACGTTAATCCAAAATTTTTTTTTAAAAATTCATATTCCCCACCACCGCTATATTTGTCATCTATACCTACAAAAATATGCTTAGGTGAATTTTCTATACTTGAAAGGCATTCTGATATTGCACTACCTAAACCTCCAATAATATTATGTTCTTCTACTGATACTATGAGTTTAGAATTTTTTGCGCTTTCTTTTATTTTTTGAAAATCTATTGGTTTAATGGTGTGCATATTTACAACTTCGACATCAATGCTATTGGTAGCTAAAATTTTTGCACAATCCAAAGCAACCTTAACCATTGTACCTGATGCAAATATGCTTACGTCCTTACCTTTCCTAAGTGTTATTGATTTACCTATTTGAAAATCATAATCATCTTCATAAATCTGACTAATATTTGCTCCTCCAGTTAAGCGTATATAAAGTGACTGTTTATGATTCACTCCTGCTAAAACGGCTTTAACTGCTTCGGCGCTATCTGCTGGTGAAATTATAGTTAAATTGGGTATTGATCTTAAAATTCCAATGTCTTCTATGCAGCAGTGGGTATAACCCAGTGTGCCTAGTGCTAAACCGCTTGCTAAACCAACCATGCAAATTTTTTGTTTCATATAACCTAAATTTACTTTTATCTGTTCGCAGCATCTCATGGTTTGAAAAGGTGCAAAAGTGGTAGTAATTACTTGAAAACCTTCACTGGCTAAACCTGCACCAATTCCTATTAAATTTTGTTCAGCTATTCCAACATCTAAATATTTTTCAGGAAATTTTTTTTTAAATCTATCTAGACCTGCTGAAGTAGAAACATCACCTGTTAAAATTAAGAGTCTTTCTGAGTTATCAGCTATTTCTAACGCTGCCACACCAAATGTGGCTCTCATTCCGAGTCTTGACCATATTTTAAAATTTGTTTTATTTAAAATTTTATTTTGATTCACCTAGCTCCTTAAGTGCTGCATCATACTGACTTTTTGACATGATTTTGTGGTGCCAATCATTATTATTTTCAGCAAAACTAAAACCTTTGCCTTTAACTGTTTTTGCTAAAATTAATTTTGGCTTTTCCGAGACATATTTTAATGCTGCTAAAATTTGAGAAATATCGTGACCATCAATTTCTTTAACATCCCAATTAAAACTTCTCCACTTTTCTGCTAGATTTTCGGAAGACATAATCTCGTTGTTTGTTCCTGTTTGTTGAAGACTATTATTATCAAGTATTGCTGTTAAATTATTTAACTTAAAATGCGCTGCAGACATTGAGGCTTCCCAAACAGATCCCTCGTTACATTCTCCATCACCTATCAAAACAAATACTTTAAAATTTTTTTTCTTTTTTTTTGCTGCTATTGCTACACCAACTCCAAGTGATAAACCCATACCCAAGCTTCCATTCGAAAATTCTATTCCTTTGCTTTTGTTAATTACAGGATGACCCAAAAGATAACTATCGTTTTTTTCAAACGAATTTAAATCTTCCCTTTTAAAATACCCTTTTTCACATAACACTGAATAATATCCTAAACATGCATGTCCTTTACTTAAAATAAATCTATCCCTATCTTCCCAAAGAGGTTCGTCTGCTTTAAAATTTAAAACATTATTATAAAGAGTTGCCAAAATTTCTACAGTTGATAAAGAACCACCAAAATGTGAGCTGCTGGCGCCAGCGGCTAAAGACATTGTAAGAATATTTTTTCTGATTTTAATTGCCAAATCTTTTATTTTTGAAATTTCAGTATGATTATTCATTTTTAATTAGATTAGTAACCACCGGTAACAAAAATTGATTCTCCAGTAACATAGCTAGATAAATCTGAAGCTAGAAATGTAACTACATTTGCAATTTCTTCTGGTTCAGCAGGTCTTTTTAAAGCTACTCTTTTTATTGCTTCATTAATAATTTTTTCTGATATGTCTTTGTCCATCATTGCAGTTTTAGTTAAGCCTGGAGCCACAGCATTTACTCTTACATTGAAATTTCCAAGTTCTTTTGAAAGAACTTTCGTTGAAGCAATTAAAGCTGCCTTGCTTGACGCATAGGAAATTCTTCCTGCATCGCATTCCTCAGCAGCATTTGAGGAAATATTTATAATTGATCCCTTTTTATTTCTTATTAAAATTTTCATAAGTTTTTGTGTTAACTCTAAAATAGAGAAAAAATTAATATCAAAAACCTCTCTTATTTTTTTAATTGATGTCATTTGAAATAAAGAAACTTGATTAATTCCAGCATTATTTACTATTATTTCAAGATTATTTGATAAAGAAGAAATTAATTCTAAACCTTTTTTGACCTCATCTTCCTTTTTTAAATCAAAATATACAGGTGTAATTTTATTTTTATATTTTTTTGAAATATCAGATAATGTTTTTTCAAAATTTTCATTTTTAGTTCTTGCACATGCAAGTATATCAGCTCCATTTTCAGAAAATTTTTTTAAAATTGATAAACCTATACCTCTATTAGACCCAGTTATAAGAGCTAATTTATTTTTAAGTAACACTTCCAACCTCAAATGTTTTTTTGTAAATCATAAAAAAATTTTTTGTTATATTTTTTAAAATTAAAAAAATACAATTTTCGCACAATTTTTCTAGCTGTATTTTTATTTCCATATTTTTTAGCTCTTTTTTTTAATTTTTTT
>CEUZ01240854.1_pt1 | contig 21924 bp, 19 predicted proteins | sample 361511 | NCBI WGS metagenome assembly CEUZ01 (sample SAMEA2622822, study PRJEB7988) | marine metagenome | biome: marine biome (ENVO:00000447); feature: surface water layer (ENVO:00002042); material: "saline water (ENVO:00002010), including plankton (ENVO:xxxxxxxx)" | depth 5 m
TTAGGTCAGATGATCATAAAAATAATGCTGTGGGCATACTTCATGAAGAATTAAGGATCTCTGGATCAATTATTATGAAGAACGCTGATAAATATAAAGTTCCAGCTGGGTCAGCCCTTGCCGTAGACAGGGAACTCTTTTCGGAAAATATTACAAAATCCTTAAAGCAACATCCTCTAATTTCTATATTGAATGAAGAAATAAAAACAATAGATCCAAATTGGGAGAATGTAATAATATGTACTGGTCCACTAACATCAGAAAATTTGACAAAGTATATTCTAGAAAGCACTGATGAAGACTCTTTATACTTCTTTGATGCAATTGCTCCTATAATTTATAAAAATTCTATAAATATGGATATTTGCTGGGCGCAGTCTCGTTATGATAAAATCGGTCCCACAGGATCAAAAAATGACTATATTAACTGCCCTTTCAATAAAGAGGAGTACTATGAGTTTGTTAGTAAAATCATTGAATCAGATAAAATAAATTTTAAAGATTGGGAAAAGGATACACCCTATTTTGATTCATGCCTACCCATAGAAATAATAGCACAAAGAGGCATTGAGACTCTGAGACATGGGCCTATGAAACCATTTGGATTAAAAAATATTCATAAAAACGGCGAGCAACCTTATGCAGTTGTTCAGCTGAGACAAGATGATATGAATGGAAATATTTATAATATGGTCGGATTTCAAACAAAAATGAAATACAATGATCAGATAAATGTACTAAAGACTATCCCAGGTCTATCAGATGCAACCTTCGCAAGGTTAGGAGGCATCCATAGGAATACATATATTAACAGCCCTAACATTCTAAATAATGATTTAACATTATTATCAAATAATAAAATACGATTTGCCGGTCAAATTACAGGTGTGGAGGGATATGTTGAGTCAACTGCAATTGGTTTCCTTTCTGCAATTTTTTTAATTATGAAATTAAGTAATAAAGAGATTAAATTACCACCAACAACAACTGCAATGGGAAGCTTGCTAAGGTATATAACAAGAAAAGATGGATTTGATAATTTTCAACCTATGAATATAAACTTTGGATTATTTGACGAGATCATATTTAAAAAAAATACAAAAAAACCAAAAAGAGAATTAAAGAAATACAAGAAAGAAATGATATCCAAAAGATCATTGGGTGATTTCAAAGCCTGGCACCAATCTATTTACGTTTAGTTGGTTATTGGTTAGTCATTTTTTTTTTGACCAATCCCTTTTAACTTTAAGTTTTATAAGTATCGGAGATGCAATAAATATTGATGAATATGTTCCTATCAATACCCCCCATATCATTGCAAATGTAAACCCTCTAATAACCTCCCCTCCGAAGAAATACAGCGATAAAAGTGCTAATAGAGTTGTTATTGATGTCATCAAGGTCCTAGATAAGGTTAAGTTTAAGGCCATATTAATAAGTTCATCAATAGGCATTTGTTTGTATTTCCTTAACTCCTCCCTAATTCGATCATAGATCACCACAGTATCATTCAGGGAATAACCGACAATAGTTAGCAAAGCTGCGATTATAGACAAATTAAATTCAAGCTGCAGTAATGAAAACAATCCTATTGTAATTACTACATCATGAATTAGAGCTGTAATAGCCCCAATACTAAACTGCCATTCAAATCTGAACCAAATATAAACCAATACCAACAAAATAGCAGATATAACTGCCGTAATACCCTTGGCTATTAATTCTGCAGAGACTTTTGGCCCAACAACCTCAACTCGACGAATAGTATGATCTTTTGATAATTCAACGCTTATTTTATCAATAACAACTTGCTGAGAGCCCTCAATATCAGACAGCTGCTCAACTCTTATTAATAAGTCTGATATTTTTCCGAATCCTTGAATTTGGACATCTCCAAGGTCAAGGCCGTTTAACCTTCCCCTTACATCCGAAACGTTGGCTTCTCCATTAATATTTTGTACTTCAATAAGAGTACCACCTCTGAAATCAATACCATAATTTAAACTTTTCGTAAGAGTTAAACCAATTGATCCAATAAATAAAAATAAAGAAATTAGAAAAAATAGTTTCCTTTTTTGTAGAAAATTTACTTTAGTATTTTCTTTAATTATTTTAAATGGTCTAAACATAAATCTCTCCAGCTATATATTTATCTCTTTTGGGTTGTTGTTTTTTACCCAGAAGGCGACCAACAGTCTTGTTAATGTGAATGCAGTAAATACTGATGTTAAAATACCTATCGCTAGTGTTATAGAAAATCCTTTAATTGGACCAGATCCAAGTTGGAATAAAATTATAGCTGCAATAAAGGTAGTTATATTAGCATCAAGTATAGTTGTTAACGCTCTTTTATATCCATTATCAATAGCATTAATTATTGACTTATTATTTGATAATTCCTCTCTAATTCTTTCAAAGATTAGGACATTTGCATCAACTGCCATACCAATTGTAAGAATAATGCCAGCAATACCTGGTAAAGTAAGTGTGGCTTGTAAAAGTGATAAAATTGCAACAATCAATGATATATTAATGATTAAAGATACATTTGAATATAATCCGAATCTACCGTAGGAAATAAACATATAAATTAAGACCATACAGAGGCCAATAAATGAAGCAACCTTTCCAGCTTTAATAGAGTCAGCCCCCAAATCTGGACCAACAGTACGTTCTTCTAAAATTATTAAAGGTGCAGGAAGGGCCCCTGCTCTTAACAAGATAGCTAAATCATTAGCTTCTTCAACTGTAAAACCACCGGAGATCATGCCAGAGCCACCTAAAATAGGTTCATTTATAATTGGAGCGGATATTACTTCATTGTCCAGAACTATTGCAAATGGCTTCCCAACATTATCAGTTGTGACCTTTCCAAATCTTCTAGCTCCTTGGTTATCAAATCTAAAATCTACAATGGGTTGATTAGTTTGAGGCTCAAATCCAGGACGTGCGTCAATAAGGTTTTCTCCCCCTATTATAGATCTTCTTTCTATTACGTATGGTATCTGATCATCGTCTCTCCCATAAACAACCATCGAATTTCTTGGCACATCATCAATAGTTGATATTGGATCCATTAGGTGGAAAGTTAATTTTGCTGTTGCACCCAGAAGATCTTTAAGTCTTTTGGGATCATCTAATCCAGGTACTTGTATTAATATTCTTTCTTTACCCTGCCGTTGAATTGATGGCTCTTTAGTTCCTAATTCATCTATTCTTCTTCTAACAATTTCAATAGACTGATCGACAGATCTGCTTGTTAATGAATTAACAGCTTCTTCAGAAAGTCTAATTGTTAACCCAGAAATATCTTCAGTTAAAATTATTTCTTTAGAATTTTGATTTGGTACCGATAGTCCCAGTATTGGTTGGGATAAATCATCGACGGCTGATACTAATTTTTCTTTAGACTGACTTTCAGATAAACTTATGAAAATATAATCATCTCCTTTTGTTATCTCTTCAATCGAAACCCTCTCTTTTCTTAGTAGAATTCGTAAATCATTATATATAGTTTCAATTCTCTCGGAAATAACAACCGGAACATCAACTTCAATCAATAAATGTGATCCTCCAGCGAGGTCCAAGCCAAGATTGATCTTGTTACTGGGGAATAAAACTGGCCATTTTTCAACTGATTCTTGATTAAAAAAATTTGGCATAGATACGATTAAACCAAAAAGAGCTACCAGTATTATAAGTGTAGATTTAAATTTAGAAAAATATAACATCAACAAATCCAAATATGCAATTTACTTCTTTACATCTGAAATCATGCCTCTGATAACTTTTACTTTTACGTTATCAGATATTTCGATTTGTATTTCATTTTCATTCAAAATTTTATATATTTTGCCAACTAAACCACCCTGAGTAATTACGGTATCACCCTTTTTTAAGTTATCAATCATTTCTTTGTGTGCCCTTACTCTCTTTTGTTGCGGTCTTAAAATTAAGAAATAAATTATCACAAAAATAAGAATAAATGGAAGAAGTTGTAAAAATACGTCTCCCCCACCGGGTTGTGTTGCTGCATATGCGCTTCTAATCATAAAAAACCTCATCTATATGTTAAAGCCTGAAAATAAGCTAGAAAAATATTTCAATTTCAGTACTTATATAATATATATAGGTAAATACAAAATTAAATAATAAAATTTAAAACTTTATAAAATGAATAATAAAGAACAAAGAGAGCTTATTGATGAGATTTCTAAAATTAGGAAAATTTTAGAAAAATTAATTCCTGATAAAATTGAAGGGAATGATTGGACAAAAGCAAATGCGTTTATGTGGTTGTCTGAAAAGAAATTTTTTAAACCAATAGAGTTTATTAATTCTATCCCACTAGAGCTATTAAAGGGAATTGATAATAACATTAACATTCTATATGAGAATACAGAAAATTTTGCTAAGTCATTACCAGCAAATAATGCACTGCTATGGGGCGCTAGGGGCATGGGCAAAAGTTCGCTAATAAAAGGAATCCATTCAAAATTTAGTGAAAAAATTAAAAGTAAACTAATTTTAATTGAGATACACCGTGAAGATATAAAGGACTTACCTGAAATATTATCTATACTAAAAATAAATCAGAATATAAATTTTATTGTATTTTGTGACGATTTATCCTTTGACAGCGAAGACACAACATACAAATCATTAAAAACTGCACTTGAAGGTGGAATTGAAGGTCGTCCTAAAAATGTAGTTTTCTATGCGACCTCAAACAGAAGACACTTAATGGCACGTGAAATGATAGATAACGAAGCATCTACTGGAATAAACCCATCCGAGGGTATTGAAGAAAAGGTATCCTTGTCAGATAGGTTTGGCCTCTGGATTGGATTTCACAATTGTTCCCAGGATGATTACCTATCTATGGTCAACGCTTATTCTGATTACTATAATCTTAAGATAAAAAAAGAAGAGCTTGATAGGTTGGCAATCTCATGGGCATCGGGAAGAGGCTCACGATCAGGAAGGGTTGCATGGCAATTCATAACTGACTTAGCTGGAAAAAAAGGCATTAAATTAAATTAATCCAATAAGTCAATAGGGTTTACTTTTTCGTTTCCCTTTCTTATCTCAAAATATAATTGTGGACTTTGTACCTCACCTGTCTTACCCACAAAGCCAATAATTTGACCTTTATTAATTTTCTGACCAACAATTACATTAATGCTATCCAAATGGGCGTATGATGATACCCAGTCATTTGAATGTTTTAAGACTATAATATTTCCAAAATAATTCTCTTCTCCTACAAATGTAACCACGCCATATTCGGCGGCACTTACATCTGCCCCTTGTGGGCCATTTATAATTAATCCATTACTAATTATATTATTATATTTATCTCCAAACCCTTTTATTACTCTCCCATACAATGGCCATCTGAAATTTGGATCTTGAGTATTGGATACTTCACTGGAGTCTTTCTCAATTACAAAATTAACATTTTTGTTATTCTCTTGTATAACGGTCCCTTGGGTTTTGTTATCTTGAGTTTTAACTCCATCAATTCTAAGTTCCTGCCCAACATATATATATTCTTTATTAGGCAAATCATTAAGCAAAACCAATTGATTTACAGTTGTGTTAAAGTTACTTGCTATAATTGATAGACTATCGCCTTCTTTTACTACGTAAGAACCATTGCTTTTAACAAGATCCCTTTCAAAAGAAAGCTCTTCCCTAGTTTGCAAGTTATTTAAATCTGATCTATTTTCTATATAAAGTCTCATGCCACTCTCAAGAGAGTATGGGTATGTTAGTGAATTATAATATGCAATATCTTCAATGGAAACACCTGTATTTTCTGAAATATATTCAATTGTATCACCTTCGTCCACTATCCATTCGTTGGAGATTGGCCTGTGCGATGAAGAATTTGTATATTTATCATGTGTATTATCTTCAATTTGAGTTATAGGTTTAGAAAAACGGTCACCTACCGAAATTCTTTCCATATCAGCACTGCATGAAGTGAAAATAATTAGAATAATTAATAATTTAAACTTGCGAAAGCAAGATAACTTTTTAATAAAATATTTCATAATAAAATCGTAAAGCATTACATAAAATGTTATACCAAGAATTGGTTAATGAGATGTTTCAAAAATGCTCTATTTAAATTTATTTAAAAAGTTATTTTCTGTACGATTAGCACCAATGGGGGTAATTGATATTAAACCTCTATAAATACAATCCAGATCCGTGCCATCTACAACCCCTCCTTGAGCTCTTTTAAATCCAATCCAATAATACTTCGACCCCCTTGGGTCCGTACGTTCTTCCATAATATGAGCGGGGACATCTCTTTTACCTTGGTTTGTGAATTCGTAGGGTATATTTGGTTTAAAAATATCTGGAAAATTTACGTTTAGAACAATGTTATTGTTATATTCCAAGTTAATTAAGTTCTTTAGTATTCGATAAAGATTCTTATTCGCTGAATTGAATGCATCTTGTCCTTCATTATGAATGTTAAAGACTTGGCTAAAGGCAATAGACCTTATATTATGAATTGCGCCCTCCATTGCAGCACCAATTGTACCTGAATAATTTATATCATCAGCTAAGTTTTGGCCCCTATTCACACCCGAAAGAATTAAATCAGGTTTACTATTTTTCATAAGCTGTTTAATTGCAAGCATCACACAATCAGTAGGTGTACCTGTTATTGAATATATATTCTCGTCAAGCTTTCTTAATCTTATAATATCAGACAATGACATTGCCTGCGATCTTCCACTTTGTTCCCTTTCTGGAGCTATTATTGTAATGTCACTAGATATTTTCTTTGCCACAGATAATAATAATTTTATTCCTTTAGCGTTTATACCATCATCATTTGTTATCAATATTTTAAGGGGCTTTTTCATTTTATTTTCATTCACACAGAAATAATATTTATATTATCCATATATTTTCTTAGGACCTCCGGTACAACTATCCCCTTATCTGTTTGATAATTTTCAAGCACTGCGATCAAGGCTCTGCCCACAGCTACCCCTGAACCATTTAATGTATGTAGATATCTTATGTCTTTATGTTGATATTTGTATCTAGCCATCATTCTTCTTGATTGAAAATCACCGCAATTAGATATGCTAGATATTTCACGATATAAATTTTGTCCCGGAAGCCATACTTCAATATCATATGTTTTATTTGCAGCAAATCCCATATCGCCAGATGATAATAAACTAACCCTGTAAGGCAAATCTAAAAGTCTTAAAATATCCTCTGCGCAGCTTAGCATTCTTTCATGTTCTTGATCTGACAATTGAGGTTCAGTTATTGAAACTAATTCCACTTTTTGGAATTGATGTTGTCTAATCATGCCCCTTGTATCACGTCCCGCAGCTCCAGCTTCGGCTCTAAAACAAGGAGTTAACGCAACAAAACGGAGGGGTAATTGGTTTTTTTCAGTAATTTGATCTCTTACGATATTTGTTAGAGGTACTTCAGCAGTTGGGATGAGCCATTTTTTATTTATTGAGTCATTTTTGGACTCATTGTTATTTACAATCGCCTGAAACTGATCTTCAAAAAATTTAGGTAACTGGGCAGTTCCCAGCATAGATTCATTATTGACTATTACTGGGGGAGATATTTCGGTGTATGAGTTTTTATTTACATGTGTATCAATCATAAATTGACCGAGAGCTCTCTCAAGCCGCGCCAAGTTACCTTTTAACATTACAAATCTTGATCCTGATATCTTTGCAGCAACTTCAAAATCCATTAACCCTTCAATTGATTTGATTTCAAAATGCTGTGGTGTTTTTTTTAAGGCTGGAGATTTAAATTTTCTTTCTTTCAATTCAACATTCTGTTCTTCATTCTCCCCTATTGGTACATCTTCGGCAGGTAAGTTGGGTAATGTCATCATTAAATTTGATAGTTCTTTATCTATTATATCAATTTTTTCTTGGAAATCTGAAATCTTTGATTTTATTTGATGAACCTGTTCTAAAAGACCTTCTATCTCATTTGTATGTGAATTTGATGATTTTAATTTCCCTATTTTTTCTGAAATTATTTTTCGTTCATATTGAAGATCTTGTATTTGGGTTTTTAATAATCTTTCATTTTTATCAAGCCTTAATATAACTTCACTTTGAGGATTGACACCTCTCCTTTTAAGTAAATCATCAAATTTACTGGGATTATCCCTGATTATCTGTATATCATGCATTTAATTAATACCTATGAATTATACTAGCCTACTTTTCTCTAGGGCGGCAAGTATATAAGAAACGAATAATGGATGAGGGTTAAAAGGTCTTGATTTTAATTCGGGATGAAATTGTACAGCTATAAACCATGGATGATTTTTTAATTCTATAATTTCTGGTAATTTATGGTCAGGTGACATGCCTGAAAATACAACATTATTTTTTTCTAGCATAGCTTTATAATCAATATTAACTTCCCATCTGTGCCTATGACGTTCATTTATTCTATCCATCCCATAGATCTGATATACTTTTGAATCCTTTGCTAATTCTGCCTCGTATGCACCTAATCTCATGGTTCCACCTAAATCAGTATCTTTATCTCTTTTTTCTATATTTTTACCCTTTTTCCATTTTGTCATCAGATCCACCACAGGCTCACTTGTTTTAACAAATTCCGTTGTATTTGCTTTACTTATATTTAATATATTTCGGCATAATTCGATAACTGCCATTTGCATACCAAAGCAAATTCCTAGAAAGGGGATGCCCCTTTCTCTTGCAAACTTGATGGCGTTTATTTTGCCTTCGCTCCCCCTTTTGCCAAAGCCACCTGGAACTAGTATTGCATTTGTATTTGTCAAATAATTTATAGGATCATTATTTTCTAATATTTCAGAATCTAGCCAGTCTATATTAACTTTAATTTTATTAATTAGCCCTCCATGATATAGGGCTTCATCTAGAGATTTGTAGGCATCTTGTAATTGAATATACTTACCTACAATTGTAATATTAACAGAATCTTCAAAAGATTTTGCGTTTTGTGAGATATCGTACCATTTCTTCAAATTTGGTTTATCTTTTTTGTTATATATTTTAAAAAGTTCTAAAACCTCTTTATCTAAGCCACCTTCATGAAGGTGAATTGGTACATCATAGATATTACCCACATCTTCAGCTGGAATAATTCTTGAGAACGGAACATTACAAAAAGAGGATATTTTTTTTCTCTCATCCTCTGGAACCTCTCTATCGCTTCGTAATATAATTATATCTGGTTGAATACCAATAGATGTTAGCTCCTTAACAGAATGCTGAGTTGGTTTGGTTTTAAGTTCACCTGCGGCAGGTATAAAAGGTAAAAGAGTTAAATGTATAAAAATACACTTATCATTATCTAGTTCATTTTTTAATTGTCTAATTGTTTCAAAAAATGGTAAAGCCTCGATGTCCCCAACGGTTCCGCCAATTTCACAAAGGAGAAAATCAACATCCTCAGTTGCATTTGTTATAAATTTCTTAATTTCATCTGTTACATGTGGAATCACCTGAACGGTACCACCTAAATAATCACCCCTTCGTTCTTTTGAGATAATATTTTGATATATTTTACCACTTGTAATATTATCTAGTTTAGTTGCTGAAACATCTGTGAATCTCTCATAATGCCCCAAGTCTAGATCTGTTTCAGCCCCATCATTTGTTACAAATACCTCTCCATGTTGAATTGGGTTCATTGTACCGGGATCTATATTTAGATAGGGATCTAATTTTCGTAATTTTACAGAATATCCATGACTTTGAAGAAGTGCTCCTAAAGATGCAGATGAAAGTCCTTTTCCAAGAGAAGATACCACACCACCTGTTATAAAAATAAAACGTGTCATGGAATTATAAAATATCAAATTAAATCAAAATGTAAAATAATAAATATAACTATCAAATATATTTTCGTATATTAATCAAGAATTGGAACGTTTATCTCGTCTTTATCTTTATCTAATAAGCCAGTACTCTCTGATGAGGCATCATCCGTAACACGATCTATTACAGACTTGCTGTTGTAAGAATTAATTATTGTTAAGCTCAATGACGTAATAAAGAATATAGTGCCAAGAAGTATTGTAAACTTCACGAGTCCGCTGGCTTGCCCTCTACCTTTAAGGAAGCCAGATAGGCCTCCACCAGATCCACCAGCTCCCCCTCCACCGATTCCAAGCGCTCCACCTTCTGATCTTTGCAATAGAATTGCACCGATCAAAATGACAGCAACAACAAGATGAAAAATTAAAATTAATGAACTCACTTCAAATATTCCTTTGTATATAACTATTTTTTTTACAACAAATTTATATTTAAAACAATCGTAAAAAAATATTTCCTTATTAGAGGCTTAAAATAATATCACTAAAATCTCCAGCGGATAGCGAGGCACCACCGATAAGAACTCCGTTTACGTAATCTAAGTCAGTTATATTTTTTGAGTTTTTTGGATTCACAGAACCTCCATATATTATATTTGGAACCCCATCAGAGAATTGAGTCTTTGAAGATAAGTATTCATGAATAAATTTATGCATATCCAATATATCTTCAAGGGATGCAGAATTTCCTGTTCCAATTGCCCAAATCGGCTCATAAGCTATAATTGTATTATTAAGACTTGCCGTTTCTGGCAATGAATCATTAAGCTGATTAATTATAAATTTTTTATGTTCTTTTTCTGATCTGCATTTATCATCCTCTCCAACACATAAAATTGTTGTTAGTTTATTAAAATGGGCTGATCTCATTTTTTGGCTAATCAAAAAAGAATTCTCATTTAAATATATACGACGTTCAGAATGGCCTAATATAACGTAGCCAGCACCTAAATTCATAATCATTTTTGCTGAAATTGAACCAGTATAGGCTCCAAACTCCCTCTCATGACAATCCTGAGCGCCAATTTGTAATATGGTATTACTAAAAATCTTTATAAATTTATCTAAAGTGGTAAAAGGGGGAAATAACACTATATTCATCCCTTTTAGATCATCTCCTAAAATTGAAAGTACCTTATTTAGCTCTTCATCGGACGCAAAACCGTCATTCATTTTCCAATTACCTGCTATGATTGGCAAATTGGTAATATAAGGAGCCCTTGATGTTGTTAACGAAGACATTAATTTTCCAAAATAAATTAAACGAAGTTTTTATATTTATAAATATATATAAAAAAAAATCTTGAACAATAATAATAATAGAATTTTTTATGATTATATTTTATATTGAATTCATTATTTAATTATTATCAATTAATTGAAAGATACTATATATGCTTGATGTATTAAGAAAGTCTGTAGCTGGGCCCTTTGTAAAAATTTTGATAGGTGTTTTAATTCTTAGTTTTGCAGTCTGGGGTATACAGGATATTTTTGGAAATTACAAAAGAACTGTTGCCATTGAAATGGGTGATTATGAGATAACAATAGATGATTTTATAAATGAGTATAATAAACAGCTATCAACAGTAAGCTCACAACTGGGCAAGCAAATATCTCATAGGGAGGCTCTTAGCTATGGAATAGATAAATTAACAATCGATAATTTATTAAAAAAGATAATTTTAAAAGCAGAAATAGATAAATATAAAATAGCCACATCTGAAACATATGTCGCAAGAGAAATTGTTAATGATGACATGTTTAAATCAGATGGAAAATTTAATAAGGCCAGATATGAGCAGTTATTATCCTATGCAGGCTATGATGAAGAATCTTTCTTACAAAATGAAGTAAATACCAATAAGCAATTCCAATTATTTAATGTAATTAGTAGCACTAATTATGTGCCAGATGCATTGTTAGATATGATTCATTTATATAATAATAGCACAAAAAAAATTGAATACACTAAACTATTACGTTCAGAAATTGATGTAAAAACTCCATCTGAGAGTGAGCTAATTGAATTTTATAATAAATTTAATAACGGTTATAAGAAATCAGAAACAAGAGACTTTGAAGCTCTAATTCTCAACGCTGAATTACTAGCTCAAAAAATAAAGATATCACCTTCTCAGGTTAAAGAGTATTATGAAATAAATAAGGAAAACTTTGCTCAAGATGAAGAAAGAGAGGTTTACCAATTCTTTTTTAATGATATATCATCTGCGCAAGAATTATATAATGCATCTAATAAGAATCCAGATATTGATATATTAATTGAAGAATTTAATTTTAAAAAAGATGATGTCTATTTAGGTTTTCTAACTCAGGATGCCATATTTGATAAAAAAATAAGTGATATTGCTTTTGGACTTGAACGCAGGACATTTAGCAATCCAACCGAGGGTGAATTTGGGATATCGGTAATATATGTTGATGAAATTACAGAATCTAAAACCCCATCATTGGAAGAGGCTTCAGATATAATACAAGAGGACCTGTCTTATATAGAAGGTCAAACACAAAGTGACAAATTATACTATGAAATTGAAGAGTTGATACTTGATAATAAAACCATAAATGAAATATCTGAATTATACGATCTGGAGCTATTAAAATTAGAGAAAATTGATATTAATGGATTTGATAATGACGGTATAGAAGTAGATATAATAAATAACGAAGATATTCTTCAAAAAATATTTGAATCAGAAACTGATGATTTTATTGAAGTGATTGAAACTAATGATAACACATTCGTATGGATTAATTTAAAGTCGATTAACAAGCCGTATATTAGAAGTTTTAAAGAAGTCAGGAGCCTCGTTACATCGGATATGATAGAAAAGAGGCGGAATGATAGAGAAATTGCTCTAATTGAAGAAATAAAAACAGTTATTAACTCCAATAGTGAGATCCCGGTATCTCTTCAGAAATACCTAACAGAATCTACTATTTCAAATGAATTTAGCAGGAATAATCCGATTAAAGAATTTTCAACTGATTTCAATGAGAAAGTTCTCAGCGCTAACATTGGGGACATAATTATTGGAAAATCCTCATCAGATACACTAATAGCTAAAGTAATAGAGGTTAATAAACCAATAAATATAACCCAACCAGACATAAAAATTATTAAAAATCTAAACACACAAATGAAGAATGATCTGTTTGAGCAGTACCTAAGTAATCTTCAAGGGAAATACAATGTTAAAGTTTTCCAGGAAAATATTGACCGACTATTTATGAATCAAAGTTAAATTGTTATGGGTGTCTCAAAGAAAAAATATGATGATGGGATAGCTCAAGTAATATTCAGGACTATTGTCTCTGATACCACAACACCTGTTTCCGTTTTAATGAAGCTTGAAAATCATTCTAATAGCTTCCTATTAGAGTCTGTGGAAGGTGGTGTAACTAAAGGAAGGTATTCAATTATTGGTCTTAAGCCAGATTTATTCTGGAAATCAAGTGGTAACATCGCATACGTAAAGGAAGATAACGCGACTGTTTACAAGAGAGATAAATTTAATACATTAGAATCACTTCAAAATATTCTTAATATTTCAAAAATTGACCTTCCAGATACTCTGCCAAGAATGTCTGCTGGCGTATTCGGTTATATCGGATACGACAATATAAGGTTAATTGAAAAAATACCTGAGATAAACAAAGATAAATCAACTTACCCTGACTCCCTTCTGATGAGACCGTCAGTAATTATGGTATTTGATAATTTAAAAGATGAGATATCTATTGTGGCAACAATTAGAAATAAAATCAATAAAGATTTTGATGCAATTGTTAATGAGGCAAATACTAACATTGATGAGGTTTTGGAATTAATCAATAAACCTCATTCAGATAATAAATTTTTAGTAAAACAAGAAAAGGTTGATATTTTGTCTAATACATCAAAGGATGACTATATAAATATGGTTAATAAAGCAATTGAATATATATACGCAGGAGACATCTTCCAGGTTGTTCTTAGCCAACAATTTAGTGCAGATTTTGAATTGCCTGCATTTGAATTATATAGATCCTTAAGGAGGATAAACCCGTCCCCTTTTCTTTTTTACTTAAACTTTGATGATTTTTCAGTTATTGGGTCAAGCCCAGAAATATTAATTAGACTAATTGACGATGAAATTACAGTTAGACCTATTGCTGGAACACGTCCAAGAGGCAAAAACGAGACTGAAGATAAGAAAAATGCAAAGGAGCTTATAAACGACCCAAAGGAACTTGCAGAACATTTAATGTTACTAGACCTTGGAAGAAATGATGTGGGCAAAGTTTCAAAAAAAGGCAGTGTCTCGGTAACAGATAAATTCTTTATTGAATATTATAGCCATGTAATGCATATAGTATCTAATGTTATTGGTAAAATTAACCCAGATAAAAATGTTATTGATGTCCTAAAGGCAGGTTTTCCAGCAGGAACTGTATCAGGTGCGCCTAAAATAAGAGCTATGGAAATTATTGAAGAACTTGAAAAACAAAAAAGGTCAATATACGCAGGATGTGTAGGTTATTTTTCTGCAAATGGAGATATGGATACCTGCATAACCCTCAGAACTGCTATATTGAGAGAAAATAGAATGTACGTTCAAGCTGGGGCAGGAATTGTCGCTGACTCAAACCCCATTAGCGAATATAATGAGTGCCACTCAAAGGCTCAGGCATTATTTAATGCCGCCCAAGATGCAATAGAAAAAAATAATTCAAAGGAAAACAAAAGTGAATGATAGTTATAATAGATAATTTTGATAGTTTTACATACAATATCGTCCAACTACTTGGGGATATGGGTTATGACTCGATGGTTCATAGAAATAATGAAGTTTCATTGGCTGAGATTAAGAAAAATGCATCACATTTAATTATTTCTCCTGGTCCATGCACCCCATCAAAAGCTGGTATATCAGTTAGTGCAGTTCAAGAATTTTGTGGTAAAATTCCAGTATTGGGGGTTTGCTTAGGTCATCAATCAATTGCCGAAGCATATGGTGCCTCTATAATAAAATCTCCAAAGCCGATGCATGGAAAAGTAGATAAAATAATAAATCAAGGTAATGCTCTTTTTAAAGATGTGCCAGAGACATTTGAAGCAACTAGATACCACTCCTTGATCGTTGAAGAAAGATCGCTCTCAAGTCAATTTTCTATAACAGCAAGGGCCCTTTCAGATAATAATATAATGTCAATTGCTCATATTAATAACCCTACTTTTGGTGTGCAATTTCATCCTGAAAGTATTGCTAGTGAGTTTGGGAGTACTATTTTAAGAAATTTCTTAAATTTTAGATAAAATATAGGCTTATAAGAATGGTAAAAATTAACGATTTTATTGAAAAAATTTCAAATAATCAAACATTAGACGAGCAAGAAAGCAGGGAAGCCTTTGGATTGATAATGTCTGGTGATTGTTTAGACACACAAATTTCAGCATTTTTAATGTCACTTAGAACTAGAGGAGAAACTATTGACGAAATATCTGGCGCTGTGATGGCAATCCGAGATAATATGCTATCTATCAACGTGCCTAAAGATACAATTGATATTGTTGGAACGGGCGGTGATGGTATGAAAACATATAATATATCTACTACTGTGGCACTAGTGGTGGCCGGTCAAGGCGTTAGTGTTGCAAAACATGGAAATAGATCAGTGTCCTCTTTATCGGGATCATCTGATATATTAAGTGAACTTAATGTAAATATTAATATCTCACCTGAATCTAGCCTTAAATGTCTCCAAGAAACGAATTTATGTTTTCTATTTGCGCCTATATATCACCCAAGCTTTAGGCACGTCGCTAAGGCTAGAAGCGAACTAAAACTGAGAACAATTTTTAATATATTAGGGCCCCTATGTAACCCCGGTAATGTAAAAAAACATCTTATTGGAGTCTATGATAAGAAATGGTGCTCTCCCATGGCCCATGTCCTTCAGAGGCTTGGCTCAGAAAATGCCTGGCTTATAAATAGTTACGATGGCTTAGATGAAATATCAATCTCTGATAAAACATACCTTGTAGAACTTATTGATAATAAAATCAATAACCATATAATCGATCCAAGCATATATAATATTAAGAAAGCTGATCTTAATGAAATACAAGGTGATACACCAAAACATAATGCAGCAAAGTTGATTGAGTTACTAGATGGTGACGTCAATGCCTATAGAAATATAGTGCTATTAAACTCTGCCGCAGCTTTTAAGGTGGCTGGAGCCTGTGATAATTTTGAAGATGGGTTAGAGCTAGCTAAAGATTCAATTGACTCAGGCAGGGCAAAAGAAACTCTTACAAAATTCATATCAATATCAACTAAGTTAAATTAATGAATTCTATTTTAGACAAAATAAAAGAGTATAAGGTACGTGAGGTTGAAGAAAAGAAAGAGACCGCTCCATTGGATATAAAAAGTATAACCTATAAAAACAAGGTACGGCCTTTCAAAGAGGCTATTAAGAATACTTACTCAAAAGGCAAGATACCACTTATTTGCGAAATCAAGAAAGCAAGTCCATCAAGGGGTGTAATTAGAGATGATTTCAATGTTACAGCAATTGCAAAGGATTACGCCAAAGGTGGAGCAACATGTATATCAGTACTTACTGATTATCCATCTTTTAAAGGAAAAGATGAATATATAAGACTTGTTAGAAATGCATGCGATCTACCAATTCTTAGAAAAGATTTTTTTATAGATCCATACCAAGTTTATGAAGCTAAACATATAGGGGCTGATTGCATATTAATTATAATGGCAATGCTTGATAATAAGACTGCTGATTTATTATTTAATTTATCAAAGGATATAAAAATAGATAGTATATTTGAAGTTCATAATGAAAGTGAATATGATCGAGCAATAGAACTTGGGGCTGAAATAATTGGAATAAATAATCGTAATCTACATAATTTTGAAACAAATATCCAAAATACTATTTCAATTGCTAAAAAATTTGATAATAGCAAAATAATAATCTCTGAGAGCGGTATATTCGATAAAAAGGACATAGCTAAACTAAGTCAATATGGAGTTCATGGCTACCTCATAGGAGAGTCAATTATGAAATCTGATAATATTGTACATAAAATAAAAGAATTGATTAATTAAGATGAAAAAATTAACACATATAAACTCAAAGGGTGAGGCTAAAATTGTTGATATTGGAAACAAAAATATCTCAAGCAGAACCGCAACTTGTTCCGGTAAAGTCATAGTTTCGGAAAAAACAATCCGACTTATACAAGAAGATAAAGTTAAAAAAGGTGATGTTTTGTCTGTTGCAAGGATAGCAGGCATCATGGCGTCAAAAAAAACAGCTGAATTAATTCCATTATGCCACAATATACCCATAGAACATATAAATATTGATTTGGAGATTGATTTGGATAATTCAGCTATTATTGTTAAATCAACATGTAAAACAAATGAAAAAACAGGGATTGAAATGGAGGCAATGGTTGCTACGTCAATTACCTGTTTAACTATTTATGATATGGTCAAATCAGTTGATAAAGGTGCAGCAATAAAAGATATAATGCTAAACTTTAAGTCTGGTGGAAAAACAGGAATATATAATAGATAATGGCACTAATTGAATTAAAAAAAGCAGTTTCCATTGCTTTGGATGGCATAAAAGAACAAAGAACCGAACTTAAAACCCTTAAAGAATGCTTAAATAGAGTTCTATCAGATGACCTCTACTCCAAAAGAACTAACCCTCCTTACTCTCTATCAGCTATGGATGGCTATGCAATTAATGATGAAAACTTAGAAGAAAAAAATAAAAAGTATAAGGTAGTTACAACAATACCAGCTGGAACAACATACAAAAAAGCATTAAAAAAGGATCAGGCAGCCAGAGTATATACTGGAAGCAGGATTCCACGTGGAGCAAATAAAGTAGTTATTCAAGAAAATGTCAAAAGGGAAAATAATGAAATAATTATTAAGGCATTTAACTCAAAAAGTAATATAAGGCTAAAAGGCTTTGACTTTAAGAAAGGAAATATCATTCTGAATAAAGGAACAGTTCTGACTGCTAAAAACATTTCAATATCTGCATCCATGAATTATAAAAAAATGCCGGTCTATAAAAAACCAAATGTCGCAATTATTTCTACTGGCAATGAATTAGTCAATCCAGGATTAACTAATTCAGAGAATAAAATTATAAATTCAAGTTCATATGGTATCAGCGCATATATAGAATCACTTGGGGCAACCCCATTTGATTATGGTATCGTAAGAGATGATATAAATGCAATTGAACAAAAAATTAATGAAGCCAAAGCGAAAGCTGATATCATAATCACTATAGGGGGTGCAAGTGTTGGTGATTATGATTTAGTTAAAAAGAGTATCGCAGAAGAACTAAGCTTGAAATTCTGGAAAATAGCAATGAGACCTGGGAAGCCACTTATCTTTGGGCTTATTGAAAATTCTAGATTTCTTGGCTTACCAGGCAATCCAGTCTCTGCATTAGTTTGTTGTCAACTTTTTCTAAAACCAATGATAAAAAAATATATGGGCATCAATAACTATAGTGAGCAGCCTTATTCTGGAATGCTTACGAAAAAATTAGACCAAAATGATGAAAGGCAGGATTATTTGCGGGCAAAATTTAAAAATGGAAAGGTTACCCCTCATCAGAATCAAGATTCTTCTTCACTAAGAGTTTTAAATGAATCTAATGTTTTTATTGTAAGGAAGCCCTATGATAAAGCAAAAAAAGCTGGAGATATTGTAAAAATAATCAATATTGATCTTTAATTTTATAATTTATTAACTTTCCACTTGTAGAACATAAAAAGAACATGTATATATGTTCTTGTTTTGTGCATTTTAGGGAGTTTATTTTATGTTAACAGAAAAACAATTTGAATTATTAAAATATATTCAACAAAGAATTAGAGAATTTGGAGTGCCACCTTCATATGATGAAATGAAAGATGCTGTAAATTTGCATTCCAAGTCAGGGATTCATAGATTAATTAATGCCCTTGAAGAACGTGGATATATTCGTAGGCTTCCAAATAGAGCAAGGGCACTAGAAATTATCAAATACCCATTTGAAATAGATCAACATAAGACTTTTGAACATGGTGACAAAACATATAATACTAATTATCCTAATGGAAATAATACAAGATCATCAGTGTCTGATACAACTATAGAAATACCAGTGATGGGTAGAATAGCTGCCGGCTCCCCAATCACAGCCCTTCAAGAAAAAATTGACAATGTACATGTATCAAAAAATAAACTTGGGAATAGTGAACATTATGCATTAAAAATCAGAGGTGACTCAATGATAGAATCTGGAATATTTGACGGTGATACGGTAATTGTGAAAAGATGCCAAACTGCAAATAATGGAGATATTATTGTAGCTTTAATAGATGATGAAGAGGCAACTTTAAAAAGATTTAGAAAAAAAGGTCATAGTATTGCGTTGGAGGCTTCAAACCCAAGATATGAAACAAAAATTTATTCATCAGATCGTGTAAAGATACAAGGATGCCTTGTTAGTCTGATCAGAGATTATCATTAAAAAGATTGGTTAAATCTTAATGGAAAAAGGTATTGTTACTCGATTTGCCCCCTCGCCAACTGGAAATTTACATATAGGAGGTTGCAGAACTGCTTTATTTAACTGGCTATACGCTCGTAAACATTCAGGGAAAATGATACTGCGCATAGAAGATACGGATAAAGATAGAAATTCAAAAAAATCAATCAATAATATAATAGATGGATTGAAATGGCTTGGTCTTAATTGGGACGGCGAAATAAAATATCAAAGTGATAATATCACCTCACACATTGCCATTGCTAAAAAACTTCTTGAAAAAGATAAGGCTTACTTGTGTTATTGCACACCGGAAGAGTTAGATCAGATGCGCAAAGAAGCATTGAAAGAAGGTAAACCTATTTCATATAATAATAAATGGAGAAATAAAGCTCCATCTGATATAGACAAAAAGATAAAACCTACAATTAGATTAAAGACTCCTCTCAGTGGTATTACTAAAATTGAAGATACAGTCCAGGGAACTGTTGTTTATAATAACAGCGATTTAGATGATTTTGTTTTACTAAGAAGTGATGGAAGCCCCACTTATATGTTAGCTTCAGTAGTTGATGATTTTAATATGGGTGTAACGAATATAATTAGAGGCGATGATCATTTGAATAATGCAGCAAGACAAATGCATATATACAATGCTATGGAATGGCCAATTCCTTCGTATACGCATATTCCACTTATACATTCAGATACTGGCACAAAATTATCTAAAAGAGATGGTGTGTTATCAATTACAGAATACCGACAACTTGGATATATAGCAAATGCTGTAATAAATTATCTTCTCAGATTGGGTTGGAGCCATGGCGATAAAGAATATTTTACCAAGCAAGAAATGATTGATTATTTCGATATTAAACAAATACACAAATCACCAGCAAGATTAGACTTTAAAAAATTAACAAATATGAACTCTGTGTACCTAAAAGATATGGATGAAGAATTACTAGTAGAATACATACTTAATAGAGCGGGTATGGCTACTGAGGTCGATTCTAAGTTAAAACTAAATACTATCATTCCGCATCTAAAGACAAAATCAAAAAATCTTAATGATATCTATGAACTAGGTATTTTTTTACTTCCTAATCAAACAATTGAAATAGAAGACGATCTCAAAGCTTTATTTACTGATGAAATTAATAATTTAATATCCGATTTTAGTAAACAAATATCACAATTAGACGATTGGAGTCATAGTAGCATAGAAGCTATTTTTGCTACATTTCTCTCAAATTATAATATTAAATTAATTGATATCGCAAAGCCACTTAGGATCATACTTACTGGGAGGATTGTTCCAACTGGAATTTATGAGATTTTGCTCGCCTTGGGAAAAGATGAGACAATTAATAGAATTTCTAACTACATTGCCAAATAGATCATTAAATTTTAATTGATAATATCTCTTTTTGTATATATATATTTGTTATAAAAACCTTTATGAGGGTATAAATGATGACAGATAAAAAAACAGAAAATGGCAAAGCCTCAATTGAAATCAATAACAAAATATATGAACTGCCAATCTACAAGCCTTCAATTGGTCCCAATGTAATAGACATATCAAAATTATATTCTCAAGCTAATGTATTTACATATGATCCTGGCTTTACATCTACAGCGAATTGTTCTTCAACTATAACATATGTTGACGGAGAAAATGGTATTCTCCTGTATAGAGGTTATAAAATTGAAGAACTTGTAGAAAAAACAGATTTCCTCGAAGTTTCCTATCTATTGCTAAATGGAGAGCTTCCAAATAGTAATCAAAAAAAGAATTTTGTAAATGCTGTAACTAGACATTCTATGCTACATGAACAAATGACTCGTTTTTATGCAGGGTTTAGAAGGGATGCCCATCCAATGGCAATTACATGTGGCGTTATAGGGGCTTTATCAGCATTCTATCATGACTCAACGGATATAAATGATCCTCATCAAAGAATGATAGCAAGCAGAAGGCTAATTGCAAAAATGCCAACCATAGCAGCAATGGCATACAAATATTCTTTAGGCCAACCTTTTGTTTACCCTAATAATGACCTTGATTACGCTAGCAATTTCATGCATATGTGCTTTTCGGTGCCAACTGAGGACTATAAAGTTAATGAAGTACTATCTAAAGCCTTGGATAAGGTTTTCATTTTACATGCAGATCACGAACAAAACGCATCTACTTCTACAGTAAGACTTGCTGGCTCTTCTGGTGCAAATCCATTTGCTTGCATAGCAGCTGGGGTCGCTTCTTTATGGGGCCCTGCTCATGGTGGTGCTAATGAAGCAGCTTTAAATATGTTAGATGAAATTGCAAAACCAGAAAATATAAAGGAATATATTGCTAAAGCAAAAGACCCTAATGATCCTTTTAGGCTAATGGGCTTTGGTCATAGAGTTTATAAAAGTTATGATCC
>CEUZ01184573.1_pt1 | contig 21905 bp, 20 predicted proteins | sample 361511 | NCBI WGS metagenome assembly CEUZ01 (sample SAMEA2622822, study PRJEB7988) | marine metagenome | biome: marine biome (ENVO:00000447); feature: surface water layer (ENVO:00002042); material: "saline water (ENVO:00002010), including plankton (ENVO:xxxxxxxx)" | depth 5 m
TTTTTGGTTTTTATATATTCTTTAATAATATATCGAATTTAAATTTTCAAAAAAATATTACTGTTCCTAATTCTAAAACTGAGGAAATTCAAAAAAAAGAAATTTTTAATGTACCAAAAAAACAAGTCTCAAGTTCAATAGCTTTAGACTCAGTTGAAAACTCAGTAACAAATCTAAATGAAAAAGTAATTGCTGTTAAGAAGGGTCAAACTTTTTCAGAAATTTTAGATAATTTTCTTTTTAACTTTAATAAATTTGAAATAATTAATTTAGTTAATAGTGAATTTAACCTAAAAGGTTTAAAAGTTAATCAAAAAATTTCATTTTTTAATGATGAAAATAATATAGTTAAAAAAATTATAATTGAGTTAGATTTTAAAACTATATTAGTTATTAATTTATTAAAAAGTATTGAAGTTTATAAAAAAGAATTAATTACATTTTCTAATATTGAGTCAAAAGAGTATATAATTTCTAACTCTCTTTACGCGGATGGTATTAAAAGCAATGTTCCAAAAGAAGTCTTAATTAAGTTAATTCAATTGTTTAGTTTTGATTTAGATTTTCAGAGAGATATTAAGAAAAATACAGTCGTTTCTATCTCTTACGAAAAAACATATGTTGAAAATGAATTAGATTTTTCTATTGGAGATATTGATTATGCTAAAATTGAAATTGGAAAAAATACCTTAGAATATTTTAAATTTTTAACAAATGATGGTTTTGTAGATTATTTTAATAGAGAAGGTAAAAATGTAAAAAAATCTATCCTCAAAACTCCTTTAGATGGCGCGAAACTATCCTCTAGTTTTGGTATGAGAAAACATCCAATCTCAGGATTTAATAAAATGCATAAAGGAATAGATTTTGCTGCACCCATTGGAACGCCAATTTATGCAGGTGGTAATGGTATTATTGAATATGTAGGAAGAAATGGAGGATATGGAAAATATATTAGGATACGACATAATAATGAATATAAAACAGCCTATGCCCATTTAAATAGTTATAAAAAAGGAATTAGCAAAGGAGTAAGAGTAAACCAAGGCGAAGTAATTGGATATGTGGGAAACACTGGCAGATCAACTGGTCCCCATCTTCACTATGAAATAATTTATCAAAATAAACAAATTAATCCCCTAACATTAAAACTGCCATCAGGTAAAATTTTAGAGGGTGAAGAATTAAAAAGATTTGAAAAAAATTATAAAACTATTTTAGCTAATCATCTAAATAATATATTTGAATAATTAGCTTGCACTTTTTGTTTTTTTCTTTTGAATAGGCTCAGATATAAAGGGAATTGACTCTATAGAACGACTTTCATCTTCATAAGTATCATTTTCAGCCTTTGATTTCTTATTATTGTCGGATAGATTTTGATTTTTGATTTCAGAACTCTCATTTTCAGTGACTGTTTGTTTTGATATTGTTAAATTTTCTTGGTCATCAATATTTATACCTAATTCCAGCATTACCCTGAAATAATGATCGGTAAATTGATAATAATATTCAGATTGTATCCTATCGCCTGAACTAAATGAATCTTTAGCTAATTTTAGGTATTTATTATACTGCTGAGTTATATTACCTTTGTTTTTACCTTTGTAAGGGAAATTACCACTTCTTTTAAAGTTTGTTCTTCTGTTACTTTTATAGGTCATACGCCCAGTTTTCTTTGAGTACATATAAGTTTTTTTCTGAAAACTCTAAAATTTAATCTAATTTTTAAATTATGAATTTTTAATTATTTATCCTTCTATAACTTTGAAAAAACCATAATTCTATCTTTTTTTTGTAAATCAACGCTTTTTTTTTCAAATTTTAGTCCAGAATCTTTAAATATTTCTTTACATTTCTTAAATTGTTTATGTCCAATCTCACATACAAAAAAAGAACTCGGTTTCATTATCTTAGGAATTTTATCTGCAAATTGTCTATAAAGTTTTAAACCATCTTTTCCTCCATTTAGAGCAATTGTAGGTTCAAAATTTTTAATTTCAAAAGGTATGCATTTTAATTCATCGAAAGATAAGTAAGGAGGATTGGAAACAATTAAATCAAACTTTTCATTTATTTTATTTATAGTCGTTTTTTTTAGTTTGATTTTTCTAGAATATTTTTTTTTTGTAATATTTTTTTTTGCAACATTTAGAGCATGCCCTGAAATATCAATTGCTATAATTTTAGCGTTTATAAATTCTCTTGCTAGAGAAATTGCAATTGCACCAGAACCAGTACCTATATCTAATATTTTAATTTTTTCTTTTTTATTTTTTATAAAAAATAAACTTTCCTCTATTATACCTTCAGTCTCAGGTCTAGGATCCAAAACAAATTGATTAACATAAAATTCATCTTTCCAAAAATTTTTTTTATTTATTATTTTTGAAATAGGCTCATTAGTAAGTCTTCTTTTAAATAGTTTATTAAATTTCTTTAAATTAATTTGATTTGAATTAAAATTACTTAAGATAATTTGATTTGAAACACGACTACAAAAATTAAGTAGAACTCTTAAATCAACTTCAGGATTATGTATTTTATTGATAATTAATTTATTTATTTTATCATTTATAAAATCATTCATTGCCTAATTCAGCTAATTTATTAGTTTCTTCATTAGTAATTAATGGATTAATTAACTCATCTAAATTACCTTGAAGTATTTCTGTTAAATTATAGAGAGTTAAATTAATTCTATGATCTGATACTCGTCCTTGAGGAAAATTATAAGTCCTTATTCTTTCTGAACGATCCCCAGAGCCAATTTGATTTTTTCTATCTTCTGACCTTTGTTTATTTTTTTCTTGAATTTCAACATCCAAAATTCTTGATCTTAATATTTTAAGAGCCTTGGCTTTATTTTTATGTTGTGATTTTTCATCTTGTTGTGAAACAACTATACCTGTTGGTATATGTGTTATTCTTACTGCACTATCTGTTGTATTAACAGATTGACCACCAGGACCACTAGATCTAAAAACATCAATTCTTAAATCTTTTTCTTCAATATTAATATCTACTTCTTCAGCTTCAGGTAAAACTGCAACAGTTGCAGCTGAAGTATGAACGCGCCCACTACTTTCTGTAGCTGGAACCCTCTGCACTCTATGAACTCCAGATTCAAACTTTAGTTTTGAAAAAACGTTGTATCCTGAAATATTACAAATAACTTCTTTGATTCCTTTTAAACCTGTTTCAGATATCGATAAAATTTCAAATTTCCAATTATTTAGATCTGAAAAACGTTGATACATTATAAATAAATCTGCTACAAACAAAGAAGCTTCATCACCTCCCGTTCCTGCCCTAATTTCCAAAATAGAGTTTTTTTTGTCATTTTTATCTTTTGGAATAAGAAGTTTCATCAAATCAGTCTCCAAAATTGCTATAGATTTCTTTTTTTCTTTTAATTCCATTTCAGCTATTTCTTTTATTGAGGGATCATTATCCTCAACTAATTTTGATAAATCAATTATCTCTTTCGTATGGTTTTTGAATTTTTTTATTGTTTCAACTATGGGAGTTAGCTCTGCATATTCTCTATTTAATTTGATAAGTTTTTCAGTATCTAAATTAGATTGATTATTTAAATTACTTTCAATTTCTTTAAATTTTAATTCAATAATATCAAACTGTTTTTTTAGGTTAATCATTTAATATGATCTAAAATATTACTTAGTTTAACAATTTTTTGTTCTCCATTGTATAGATTCTTTATAATATAATTGTCGTTAGTTTTTTCTTCTTCTCCAACAATAATAATATATTTTACTTTTTTTTCACTTGCTAATGATAAAGATTTTTTAAGATTATATTTATAGTTCCAGTAAAGAGATAAATTATTTTTTATTAAAAAATCATAAATTTTTAATGCATGTCTTTTGCAAGCAGAGTCTTTTATTGATAAATGAATATCTTCATTAGTAGAAGCAACATCTGTCATTAATAACATTAATCTTTCTACACCTCCCGCCCATCCAATACCTGGAATATCTTTACCTCCCAGAGTTTTTATTAAGCCATTGTACCTACCCCCACCAATCAATGTATCCTGACTACCAATCTCATTTGTTTTAAACTCAAATACTGTGTGACAATAATAATCTAACCCTCGAACAAGATTCAAATCTTCAGAAATTGATATGTTTAGGTCCTTTAAGCAATCTTTAATCTCTTCATATGATTTAAGATCTGATTGTGATAAAAACTCAATAAGTTTTGGAGATTGCAAAACTGTTTCTTTATCTTGAATATTTTTTGAGTCTAATATTCTTAAAGGATTTGTTTCAATTTTACTTTTACTTTCTATTGACAGTGAATTTTGATGATCTTTAAAATATTTTGAGAGAACTTTTTTATAATTTTGCAAATTTTCTCTACTTCCTAAGGTATTTATATGCAGAGTAATTTGATTGTTAGGTAAAATTTTTTTTAGAAGTTGATTGGCTAAATTTATCATCTCTATATCTGCAAAAAAATCATCAGTTCCAAAATTTTCAAAATTAATTTGATTAAATTGTCTATATCTTCCTTTTTGAGGTCTTTCCCTGCGAAACATTTGTCCTGTTCCAAAAAATTTAGCCGGCAAATTATTTAAAAGACCATTGGAAATAGCTGCTCTTATCATTGGAGTTGTGTATTCAGGCCTCAAAGTTAATTCGTCTTCATTCCTGTCTTTAAAAGTATACATTTCTTTTAAAACTACATCGCTTTGCTCACCTAAGGGTTTTTTAAATAGTTCTGAATTTTCAAAAATAGGAGTTATCATTTCATCAAACCCAAATTTTCTAGCAATTTCTTTAACCTCAGTAATAATGAAATTAAACTTTCTAACTTCTTTGCCAAACAGATCGTGTGTTCCTCTAACAGGTTTAATTTTCATACTTTGCTATATACTACTTTTTTCAGCTTTTTTTCTAATTATATCTTCCAGATAAGGAGCTAAATCTCTGTCTTTGATAATATGATCTTTTTTTCCATCAACATAAATCATATGAGTGTTGTTTCCACCACCAGTGATTCCAATATTTGTCATATTTGCTTCACCAGGACCATTCACAACACACCCTATAATTGAAACAGTAATTGGTTTTTCTATATCCTCAAGAGATTTTTCTAATTTTTTTACTAATTCAATAACTTGAAATTGTTGTCTTGCGCATGAAGGGCAAGAAATTATTTTCACACCTCTGTTTCTAATTCCTAAACTCTTTAATATTTCAAAACCAACTTTTACTTCTTCTTCCGGCTCGTCAGAGAGAGAGACCCTTATTGTGTCACCAATTCCACTTAATAAAAGATTGCCCATACCAATTGAGGATTTTATAGAGCCCGTTCTTTTACCACCCGCTTCTGTAATTCCAAGATGAAGAGGATAATCACAAATTTCTGAAAGTCCTTCATATGCCCTGATTGCCATGAAGATATCTGAGGATTTAACACTTATTTTAAAGTTAAAAAAATCATTATCTTCTAATATTTTCATATTGTTTTGAGCACTCTCAATAAGTGCTTCTGGATTTGGTTCAGAATATTTTTCTAAAATTCTTTTTTCGAGACTTCCACCATTGACACCTATTCTTATTGAACAATTGTTATCTTTAGCTGCTTGAATAACTTCTTTTACTTTTTCTTCAGAACCTATGTTGCCAGGATTAATTCTAAGACAACTAGCTCCATTTTTAGCTGCTTCTATAGCCCTTTTATAATGAAAATGAATATCAGCAATAATTGGAATTTTACTTTCTCTAACAATTTGCTTTAAGCTTTGTGAAGATTCCTTATCTGGTACTGATACGCGAACCAAGTCTGCACCAGCTTTAACGACTTTTTCAATTTGTTTAATAGTAGATTTAGTATCAATAGTTAATGTATTAGTCATGGTTTGAACTGATACTGGATTGTCACCTCCAATTAATACATTACCAACATTTATTACACGCGTTTTTCTTCTCTGGATTTTTTGGTAAGACCTTAACATAAGGCTAGTTAATGAATTCTTTATTCAAAACCAAAGAGTCAACTACTTCCCCCTTTTTTCCAATTTTTCCTCTAACTGTCTGATCAATTAAAACCATAATGTGGCCTGCATTACCTGAAGTTATAGAATAATTTAAATCAACATAATATGAATACTCATCATTTTTATTCATAAGCTGACTTAAAACAATTTCATCATTTACATCTCTTAATTGTATCCAAGTATCATCCAAAAATTTAAGTGTAATAATAGATTTATTTTCTTCATTTTTTGATACCGAAGCTATTGCACTAGATGAGTTTGGTGCAGTATCAAGTTTAGCAAGATTATCATTTTCATTTTTTTCATTTATTTTGATTTTGCTAGACGAAGTCACATTTGCTTTTTCGATTGTAGCAATATAATTTTCAGGCAAGTCTGGAATTAAAGCATATTCTCTTTTAGGTTTATCAACTTCTATAAATAAGAAATAAAATGAAAAGAAAATTGCTAATATTAAAGCAAATGAAATAAGTTTATTTGAAAATAAAAAATTTTTATCATCTACTGGTCTTTTAATTTCAAGGTCCAATTTGTCAGTCCTAATTTGACTATCCTTAAATTGTCTTAGTATTTCTGTTTGATCTAAGTCTAGAAAACCACAATATGATCTTAAATGACCAATTAAAAAGACTGTATTAATATCATTTTGCAAGTTGTCTGTTTCTAAATTTTTTAGAATTTCCTCAGAAATTCTTAGTTCTTTAGAAACATCTGATATTTTTAAGTTTTTTAATTTACGTGTTTTTCTTAATTTTTGACCTATTGAGTCCATAGAAGTATTTTTTTATAAGTTATAAACTTCATGAAGAGATTTTACAGCAATATTTGTGTGTTTTTCATCAATTAACACACTAATTTTAATTTCTGAAGTTGAAATAGCAAGAATATTAATCACATTTTTAGCAAGTGTTTTAAACATTTTTTCAGCTACACCAGCTTGAGACATCATCCCCATTCCAATAACCGAAACTTTAGCCACTCTTTTATCTAAAAGTAACGATTTGTAATTTAGAGTATTTTTACTTTTTTCTATTACTGATTTAGTTAAATCATGATCTTTTTGATTAATAGTAAAAGTAATATTTGCAGAAACACCATCTTGAGAAATATTTTGAACTATCATATCGACATTAATATTGTTCTCTGTCATTAATCCAAATATTTTTGCAGAAATGCCAGGCTTATCTGGGATGCCAGATATAGTTACTTTTGCTTCATTTCTGCTATAGCTTACCCCACTAACAATTTCTTTTTCTATCAATTCTTTTTCATCAACTATAAAGGTTCCATTTTTTTTTGTTAGAGAAGATAACACCTGTAAAGTCAAATTATTTTTCATGGCAAGCTCTACAGATCTAGTATGCAAAACCTTTGCTCCTGTTGATGCCATTTCAAGCATTTCCTCATATGATAATTTAGGTATTTTTTTTGCATTTGGTTCAATGTTGGGATCTGTAGTAAATACTCCATCTACATCTGTATAAATATCACATCGTTCTGCATCTATGGCTGATGCAATAGCGACAGCTGTAGTGTCAGACCCCCCTCTACCTAGTGAAGTAATTCTACCACTTAAATTAACACCTTGAAATCCTGCAAGAACAATAACATCATAGTCTGCAAAATATTCTTTTATTCTTTTTTTATCTATCTGCAAGATTTTAGCTTTCTCATAGTTCTCATCAGTCAATATTGGAACTTGCCAACCAAGCAATGGTATAGACCTAACTCCGATATTATTCAAAGCAGCGGATAATAATCCAATTGTTACCTGCTCTCCGGATGTTAAAACTAAATCACTCTCAATTGAATTTTGCGCTTTAAATTCATCCAGGTAACTTTGTAACTTATTTGTTTCACCTGCCATCGCTGATAAAACAACAATTAATCTATTATTTTTTAATTCAGATTGAACTATTTTAGCAATATTATTAATTTTTTCAGTTCCAGCAACTGAAGTTCCACCAAATTTCATCACAACTATATTCATTGATATTTTATTTTTTAAATCTACTTGGGTATTATTATTATTAGTATAAAAAACAAGAATTTAAGATGAATTTTAAATTAAAAAAAAGCGAATTTGATCATTTTTCAGACTTAGCAAGTGAGTGGTGGTTAAAAAATGGCAAATTTAAAATTTTACATGAAATACAACCTATCAGAATTAAATATGTTCAAGATGCAATTAATAAAAAGACACTCAATAAAATCTCAATTCTAGATTTAGGATGTGGAGGAGGTTTAGTATCTGAGGGTTTGTCTAAATTAGGAGCTAATGTAACAGGAATAGATTTTGTAAAAGAAAACATTAATGCCGCCAAAATTCATGCAAATAAAAATAATCTTAAAATAAATTATAAAAAACTAAATTTTGAGAATGAAAAAATAAATTCTAAGTTTGATGTGATAGTAATTTTTGAGGTTTTAGAGCATTTATCAAATTGGAAATCTTTTTTAAAAAAAATTAAATTAAACCTAAATCCAAAAGGAATACTTATCATATCCACTATTAATAGAAATCTTCTTTCCAAATTTCTTACCATTGATTTAGCTGAAAATTATCTCAAATGGATTCCAAATAATACACACACATATCATAAATTCATTAAACCAGCAGAACTAGAATATATTTTAATAAAGAATAATTTTAAAAATATAAATTTTAAAGGTTTAGAATACCAGCCTCTTAAAAATAAATGGCAACTATCTCAAAATACTAGTGTCAACTATTTTTGTAATTGTAAATTAGCTTAATTATTTTTTTTACTTGATTGAAATGGAAGAGGTGTAATACTAATATCTTCATCAATAAGCTCTTTAGTTTGTTCGATTGTGGCCTCACCATATATAGGCCTGTCCTCTGTTTCACCATACTTGATTTTTTTTGCCTCTTCAGTAAATTGATCACCAACATAATCAAAATTTTCTTCGACTATTTTTTTTATTTTATTAATATTGCTGGCTATAGTTTTTTTATTTGTTGTTTTTTTAGAATTACTTTTTTTTCCAACGTTTGGAGCAACAAGTGTTTTTTTAATTTTACTACTTTCACAATTAGGGCAATTTATGAGTTTTCTCTTTTTCTGACTTTCGAAAGCTGAGCTGTTATCAAACCAACCTTCAAATTCATACTCACATTTAGAACAAATCAAATTAAAAACAATCATACCTATTATATTATTCCATTTTCTAATTTTTCAATATTAACTCTTTGTCTTTATACTGAATTTCAATCAACAATACATTTTTATTGAATTTCGAGTTTATTAAAGTATTTTTAGGAATAGATATTCCAGTGTTTTTAAATAGTACAAGATTAACAAAATCTTTTTCATTTTCATAAATATCAAAACTAGAAGACTCATTAAATGATAAAAAAAGAGTATTTTCTTCAATAGATTTTTTTGAAATTATAGATGAGTTTTTGAGAAACTTAATGTTGATTTTAATATCTCTACTTTCTGAATTTACTTCTTTTTCAATTTGATCTAACTCATTGATATAACTATTTTGATTATATATCTCCAAAAACTTTTCTATAAGATTGTTTTTTAAAACTTCTAAAAAATTTAGGCCTTTTACCTTTTCATTAATTGAATTTACTTCAGAAATTATTGTATCAAGTATATGATTTGAGGATGTATTCATTTATAAATTATAATAAAAAGTTTAATGATAAATAAAAAATATCTTAAAAATTTAAGAAGTAAAGAAATCAATAAAAAAAATGATTTTATTTTTGATTTATACAATGAAAGAATTATTGATTCTTTAGATATTATAAATCTCAAATTCAAAAAAATTTTAATTTTAGGTAATCACGGCTCAAAAATTACTCGATTTATAGATAAAAAATATAAAAATAATTCATTAAAAATATACGATTTGTCATTTAATAGCTTCGATCTAGATTGCTGGGAAACAGAAAAGGAGAGTTTTGATTTAGTGATAAGTAATTTTTATTTATTTTTATGTGATGATTTAGATAATTTATTAAGAAAAATAATAAATTCTCTTGTTTCAAATGGCTTTTTTATAGCCACGATGCCAACACAAGAAAACTTTAATTCATTAAAAGAGGCCATGATTAAAACTGACATAGAAGCTTATGGAGGAGCATACAATAGATTTAATAAATTTTTCAATTTAGAAGAAATTATAAAATTATTAAAAAAAAATAATTTCAAAATTCCACTAGTAAACTCTGAAAACATTGAGCTGGAATATAGTAAATTTGATAATTTACTTAGTGACTTGCGTTCAATGAAATTGTCATACTATAATAAAGATAAAAAACAAAAATTCGAAAATAAGAATTATTTTGTAAAATTAGAAAAAAATTTTAAAAAAAACAGTCGAAATAATTACCAAATTTCTACAAATTTTTATATTTTATCAGCATGGAAAGATCATCATTCACAACAAAAACCTCTTAAACCAGGACAAGCAAAAAATAGTTTAAAAGAATTTTTAAAATAATTAAGATCTATAATCAGCATTAATGCTAATATATTCGTTATTTAAATCATTTCCAAAAACTGTTTTTGAATATTTACCTAAATTAAGATTTACTTCTATTTCAATCAATTTATTTTTCATGTATTTATCGACTTTTGATAAGCTCAGTTTTCTGTTTCTCTCACCATTTCTTGCCAAAAAAATATTACCAAATTTTATAGTTAATTTATTTTGTATTACCTTTTCACTTGTTTTACCTATTGCCATTACGACACGACCCCAATTAGCATCTTCACCGGCAATTGCGGTTTTAACAAGTGGAGAATTACATATAGAAAACGCAATATTTTTTGCCTGAGATTTAGATTTTGCATTTTTAACAGTTATCTTAGTTAATTTTTTAACTCCTTCTCCATCAGAAATAATTTTGTAAGAAAGCTCTTCCATAACAGAATTTAGTTTATTTGAAATTTTTTTAAAAACATCATTATTTAAACTAATTTTATTTATGGGATTTGAAAATAACATTATAGTATCACTTGTTGATGTATCACTATCTACAGAAATTGAGTTAAAAGTGTCTTCAATATTTTCAGATAAAAGCTTATTTAATATTTTTGGATTTATTTCACAGTCTATAAATATATAAGATAACATTGTTGCCATGTTAGGACTGATCATACCAGAGCCTTTTGCAAATCCATAAATTGCTATTTTTTTATTTTGAATTTTTAAATAATGTACTGAAGTTTTTACAAATGTATCTGTTGTACATATTGCTTTTGATGCATCAATAAGCATCTTATTTTTAGATTTGTTCAACTTATTGATTTGATTGCTAATTTTTTGTGAGTCAAATTGCTCTCCAATAACTCCAGTTGAGGACACTAATATTTCTTTTTTTGAACAAGACAAATATTTTGCAAGGTCTTTTGTATACTTATCAATAGTCTCTAATCCTTTATCACCAGTATGAGCATTTGCATTCCCTGAGTTAACTATTAAAGCTTTACATATACCTTTATTGTTATTTTTATCCCAAATAATTGGAGCTGACGGCATCGTACTAGAAGTATACTTACAAGACACTGCAACAGGCTTATCAAAAATTATAATCATAAGATCGTCTTTTTTCTTTTTAAAGCCAGCTTGGAATGTAAATATTTTAAAACCACTAGGTTTTAAATTTTTAGAATTTTTAGGAGCAAAGGGAGATACTAAAGTATTATATAATTTATGATTACTATTAGGGTCTAAATCCTTTCTAGCGTTCTTGAATTTCATATGATAACAGCCACATATCATAATATGCTTAATATAGTTAGTAAAATTTTTGGAGGCTTAGGATCTAATAAATTAAAGAAATATGAAAATATAGTTAATAAAATAAATGAATATGAGTCAGAGATTTCAAAATTAACTGATGATCAATTAAAAAATAAGACTGATTATTTTAAAATAAAAGTTCAAGTTGAAAAAATCGATATAAATAAATTACTTCCTGAGGCTTTTGCTGTTGTAAGAGAAGTCGCTAAAAGAACTTTAAAGATGAGGCATTTTGATGTTCAGCTTATTGGAGGTATCGTTTTGCATGAAGGTAAGATTGCAGAAATGAAAACTGGAGAAGGCAAAACACTAGCAGCTACATTACCTGCCTACTTAAATGCAATAGAAGGTAAATCTGTGCATATAATTACTGTTAATGATTATTTGGCCAAAAGAGACTCTGAATGGATGGGGGCAATTTATCAATTTTTAGGATTAACTGTTGGCTGTGTAAATTCAAAAACAGATCATATGATAAGACCAAAAGAATATGAATGTGATGTTGTTTATGCAACAAATAACGAAATTGGATTTGACTATTTAAGGGATAATTTAAAAGGTGATTACGAAAGTCTTTGCTTCAAAAAAGATGCATTTGCAATCGTAGATGAGGTTGATAGTATTTTAATTGATGAGGCAAGAACTCCTTTGGTAATTTCTTCAGAGTCTACTTCATCAATTGAGTTATTTCCAAAGATTAATAAAATTATCAAACTTTTTAAAGAGGATGATTATGAATTAAATGAAGAAAATAAATCTATACTTTTAACTAACAAAGGGATGGAGTTTGCAGAAAAACTACTATTAGAAAACAATCTTATTAAAAGTGGGACTTTGCAAGATTTAGATAATATGGCCCTTAATCACAACATTATTCAAGGTTTGAGAGCGCATAAGTTATTTATTAGAGACAAGGATTATATAATTAAAGAAAAACAAATTGTAATAATTGATGAATTGAGTGGTAGACCCATGGAAGGTCGAAGGTATGGAGATGGATTACACCAGGCAATTGAGGCTAAAGAAAATCTTACTATTCAGAGAGAAAATCAAACAATTGCTTCGATAACATATCAAAATTTTTTTCGAACTTATAAAAAGTTGAGTGGAATGACAGGTACAGCACTTACTGAAGCAAATGAATTTGAAGGTATCTATAATTTAGGTGTAATTGCTATTCCACCAAATTTAAAGATTAATAGAGATGATCATAACGACCAAATTTATATTACAAAAAAAGAAAAATACGATGCTGTAATAAAACTTGTTAAGGAAAGGTATCAAAAAAAACAACCAATATTAATTGGAACAACCTCTGTTGAAAATTCAGAGCTTATTTCAAAATTTCTAAAAAGTGAGAATATTAATCATTCAATTTTAAATGCAAAACATCATGAAAAAGAAGCTGAGATAATAGAAAAATCAGGGATACCGGGCAATGTAACTATATCAACAAATATGGCTGGTAGGGGAACTGATATAAAGTTAGGAAATGAAAACGATGAATTAAAAACACAAGCAATAAATGCAGGAGGATTACTTGTAATAGGAACTGAAAGACATGAAAGCAGAAGAATTGATAATCAACTAAGGGGAAGATCTGGAAGACAAGGTGATATAGGGGAAAGTATTTTTTTTCTTTCATTAGAAGATGATTTAATGAGAATTTTTGGATCAAAAACTCTAGAAAATGTTCTAGGAAAGCTTGGCTTAAAAGAAGGTGAAGCTATTACTCATTCCTTGATAACAAAGTCTCTAGAAAGAGCACAACAAAAAGTTGAGTCACATAACTACGATATAAGAAAACAAATTTTAAGATTTGATGATATTTTAAATGATCAAAGAAAGATCATTTATCAGAATAGAAAAGAAATACTAACTACAAAAGATCAATCAAATATAATTGAAGAAATGATAGATGATTATGTTGATGAAATTATAATTGAAGCAATCCCTCCAAAAAAATACGCTCATGAATGGAACTCTAGAATACTAACTGAAAAAATTGAAAGCACTTTTAAGATTTTATTACCCATTGATAATTGGTTTGAGGAAGAAGGGGTTGATGAAGAAGAAATTAGTAAAAGAATCAAAGATCAAATTAATCAAAAATTAAATAATAAAAGGCATCAATATTCAAAAGAGCTTTTTGCAATTGCAGAAAAGAAAGTCATGCTATTTCAATTAGATAAAGACTGGAGAGAACATTTGGCTGCAATGGATATGCTTCGAGGAAGTGTAAATTTAAGAGCAATGGGAGGCAAAGATCCTTTTTTTGAGTACAAAAAAGAGTCTTTTAATTACTTTGATGAAATGCTTTCAAATCAAAATGAAAAAGTTCTTCAGACTCTTTTTGGAATAGAATTAATAAATGAAAATTCAGAAAATAAAAAACATTCAAATACTAAACAGCCAAATAGAATAATTACAAAAAAAATCGGCAGAAATGATCCCTGTCCATGTGGCTCAGGTAAAAAATACAAAAATTGTCATGGCTCTTAAATTTCAGAGGTAATATTAATAAATTTCTCATTTCTAATCTTTCTAATTTCATTTCCTGGAATTTTATCTAAAATACTTAAGTTCTTTAATAATTCATCTTTAAGAATTTGAGCTTGTTTCTCAGGGTACCTATGAGCTCCACCAGAAACTTCCCTAATAATCGAGTCAATTATTTTATTTCTCAAACAATCTTGGGCTGTAAGTTTTAAGTTTTGGGCAGCTTTTTGTATGAAATCAGTGCTTCTCCAGAGAATTGATGAACATCCTTCTGGAGAAATTACAGAATAAATTGAATGTTCTAACATCATAACTTTATCAGCAGTTGCAAGAGCAATAGCTCCCCCAGAACCCCCTTCTCCAATAACCACTGATACAATGGGAGATTTAATCTTTAGAGATGTCATTATAGAAGATGCAATTGACTCTGATTGACCTCTTTCTTCTGCGTCCTTTCCTGGGAAAGCTCCAGCGGTGTCTATAAAAGTAATAATTGGTATTTTAAATTTATCTGCAAGTAACATCAATCTTTGGGCTTTTCTATATCCCTCTGGTTTAGCCATACCAAAATTATGCTTTATTCTAGAGCTCATTGAATTGCCTTTTTCAGTACCAATTATAATTACTGATCGATCTTCAATGCTTGCAAAGCAGCCAATTATAGCTTTATCATCTGAGTATTTCTTATCACCGTGCAAATAAATTATATCTCTGCATATCAAATTTATATAGTCTTTTGTATGTGGCCTATCTGCATGTCTTGCTACTTGAACTTTTTCCCAAGCAGATAAATTAGAATATATTTTTTTTAGTGTATAATTTTTTTTTTCAATAAGCTTATTTTTTTTACTCTCTGAGTTTAAATCACTATTTGCACAATCATTAATTTGGCTTTCAATTTTTTCAATTTCACTTTCAAAATCAAGATAACTATTCATCAAAAATTTTTAACTCATTTAATATTTCAAGAATAACTGGTTTGATTAAAATTCCATCATCATATAATTCAAAAGCATTTAGTAACAGTTTTAAATGATCTGGATAAAGTTCTGTCCATTTTTTGTTATCCATTGAAATTATTGCAAGCATGAATACTGTCAAATCTTTCTGCTCTTCTATTTTATTATACATTTGTTTTATTAAATAATATGAAGGCATCAACCTAGAGTCAGTAATTTCAAAACTTGAAAAAGTGGTTTTTTGTAAATTTTCAATCTCCAAAAAATCAACCAATACATCTATAGTTTCTAATGTTTTTTGATTATTTAAATTTTGAAAGTTTTTATAATTTTCCCTAAGATAATCAATTATTGTTTTTAATTCATCATTTTTATTTAAATGGATAAGAAATTTAGCATACTCTGAGTTTTCAATATTTTCATTTGATACTTCATATAACTTTATCCAATTTAAGCTTTCCTCAAAATTTCTGTTTGCAATATGTGCTTTTGCAAAATGCATAGAAAATTCCGCATTTTCAGCACTAGGAATGAATGTTTCAATTATCTTTTCTGTTAGAGAATAAGCAATTTTTTCTAATCCTATTTTTTTAGAGAAATCCCAATAACTTATTATTACCTTTAGTCTGTCATCAGGAAATATTTGTGTATTCGCTAATTGGAAATAGTAAGCCATCTTTAATTCATCACTATTTAAGGAGGAAATAGTTTCACTTGGATTTGCTAGCTCTTTTGAGCTAAAATCTACTGACTGATAAAGTGCTGATAAACTATCTATAGAAATAACATTGTCAAAATAGGCATTATTTGCTGCCTGAATACGAGTACTCATATCCGTTGATTCACTCAATATCACTGGGATTGATAAGTTAAGAGAGTCAATTTTAATAAAATTTTTATCAAGAGGTAATTCATTAATTCTTAACATGGCGCTATATAAAAAAATAAGCTCTTTTGATTTTATATTACTTATATTTACATTAGAAGGATCACTTTCGGTTTGAGCAGTCATATAATTAAACAATTTTTGAAAATTATTATCTTCTTCTTTTTCAGATTCAACCAACACAGCATTTAGCAGTTTTGCCTCAGTAATTTTATTTTCTAATAATAAACAAAAAATATCTGTTTTCTCTAGTAGGTATTTAGGAAGATTTATAGAATTGATTATAAGTTCTGTTTTTAGATCACATACCTCATTAAGTTTAAATGATGAATATAGATAATTTAATTCTATAAGATAAAAATATTCCTTGTTATTAATTTTTGCTGCAATATCCGGGTTTAAAGATTTTACGATTTTATATGCACTTTTCAATTCACCAATATCATAGAGTTTTTTTACAATTGAGTAAAATTTATCTTCAGAAAAAATTTCTTTATCAACAGTAAAGTTTGATAGGATGCTAACAAATTCCTTCATTAAAATATTTGATTTAATATCAACTATTGAATGAATATATTTATTAAATATTTCTTTATCTAGATCAAATATTGTTTCTTGATCCACAAAAGTAATTTCGGCTTCTTCAATATTATTTTTTCCATCATCATTATCTTTATCAATTAATTCAGAATTTTTTTTTTCAATTGACACAATATTATTATCTGACTGAATTTGATCTGCTTGCTCATTAGTTGGAGAAGAGATATCATTTTGAAATTCTTCTTCCTCAATCGTAGACTCTAATACCATTTGGTCTAAACTTTTATTTTGATGAAGCTCAATTACAGTTAACTCTGAGGCCTTTAAAGAGTATGAGTAAACTATTACAATGGTAAAAATAAACTTTAAAAACATTATTTTACCTCTAAGATAAATACTTCTGTGAAAATTTTACTTGGAGATGGAATATCGATGATATACAAACTTAAGAAAAGTATCAATAAAATTGCAAAAAATAAAAAAATAATATAAATTGTTTTCATATAAATAAGTAATGTCTTCTATAGGAATTAATTCAATATTTAAATTATTTCTTTTTGTAATCAAATTTTGTCAACAATAAGATAATATACATAATCTAAAATGATTTTAAGCAATTTTAATAAACTCAATATCACCTTTTGTGGAATGATGGGTTCAGGAAAATCAATAATTGGAAGTAAATTTGCAAAAATAATTAAATTTGATTTTATAGATACTGATGATCTAATTGAGGAAAAAACTGGAAAATCAATTAACCAAATATTTGATAATTTTGGTGAAGCGTATTTTAGAAATCTTGAAGAAAAGTATATTAGTAAAATTCTTTTAAAAAAAAATTATGTCATTTCATTAGGTGGTGGAGTAATGAATAATGTTAATTTAAGAAAAATTTTAAAACAAAACTCATTTAACATATATCTTTGTGTTAGTAATAGTGACTTAGAAAAAAGATTAAAAAATTCAAATAAAAGACCTTTGATAGAAAACAAAAAAATAAAAAATATATTGGATGAATTATTAAAAAAAAGAGAAAACTATTATAATGAAGCAGACTTAAAAATAGAGAATTCTAACACTGTAAATCAAACTATTGATGAATTAAAAAAAATATTAAACGTAAATGAATAAAAAAATTAAATTTAATATAAACGACAAAAATTATTCTGTTGAGATTGAAATAAATTCTATTAAGAAAAAAATTGATAAACTTATTAAATCCAATAAGAACATAATTTTTCTAATAGATAAAAAAGTTTTTAATGTTTTTGAAAAAGTAAAAAACTATAAAAAACAAAAATATATGACTATTAGCTGTTCAGAAAAAATTAAGTCTTTTGAAAACTACTCAAAATTAAGTAACAGAATACTTAACATGGGCGTGGATAGAAAAAGTACCCTAGTTGCTATAGGCGGTGGAACACTAGGAGATCTTGCAGGATTCATTGCAAGCACATTGTTAAGAGGAATAAATCTTGTATTAATACCAACAACATTGTTATCACAAGTAGATAGTTCTATTGGGGGGAAAAATGGTATTAACACTAATTTTGGAAAAAATCTTATGGGTACTTTTTATCAACCAACTAAAGTAATTATTGACCCTAGCACTTTATCAAGCTTAGCAAGAAGAGAATTTCTATCAGGATACGCTGAAATTGTAAAACATGCGATAATTAATGATCAAAAATTTTTTAATTGGCTTAATATTAATTCAAAAAAAATATTTAATCTTAATTATAAAGTTATTTCTGAAGCTATTTACAAAAGTGTATCTATAAAAAAACAATATGTAGTAAAAGATGAAAAAGAAAAATTAAAAAATAAATATTCAAGAGCCATTTTAAATTTTGGTCATACATTTGGTCATGCACTTGAAACTTTTTATAATTACGACAAAACATTAACCCATGGAGAAGCTATATCGATAGGAATGATAATAGCTTCAACAATTTCCTATAAACTTAACTATTTATCACTTGAAGATTTTAGAAAAATTAAAAACCATTTTATCGCTAACAATCTTCCAATTACAAATAAAGAGATGTACAATAAAAAAATATTTGAAATAATTTATAGGGATAAAAAGAATATTGATAATAATGTTAATTTGATATTGTTAAAAAGCTTAGGTAACGCTTTCCTAAAACCGAACATTAATCTAGATAAAATAAAAAAATTAATAAAAAACTAATTTAATGTCCTATCTTACAATTTTACTTCTAATTTGCTTAGGCGTCCTTATAATTATTTCAGGTTTTTTGTCTGGCTCAGAGACAGCTTTAACAGCTACATCAAAGCCCAGAATTTTTTTAAAATTTAAAAAAGGTAATAAAAGAGCTAAATATTTGCTTAAAATCCTAGATAGTCTTGAAAATGTAATTTCAGCACTTCTGTTATCTAATAATCTAGTAAATATACTTGCTTCATCATTAGCAACAGCCGTTTTATATGATTTATTTGGTGTAAGCGGAATATTTTATGCAACAATGATTATGACAATTGTGATTGTCATATTTGCAGAGATATTGCCAAAAACTTATTCTTTAGGTAAACCAAATAGAACAGCCCTACAAATTGCACCAATAATTTTTTATCTTAGCAAACTACTATACCCTATTATTTTTTTAATAAACTTAATTGTAAAAAAGATTTTTTTAAAAAAGAAAAACGAAGATGATAAATTTATTGATGAACAATCAGAAGAAGAGCTTCAAGGCGTAATAGATATGTATAAAACTTCTAGTCCTGACTCAGAGCATGAAAAAGATATGTTGCAAAGTATACTTACGCTTAATGACACTACAGTAGAAGAAGTATTTACACATAGAAAAAAAATTTATTCAATTGATAGCTCACTAGAAATAAATGAAATTATAAAAAAAATTAATAATTCTAGATTTACAAGGATCCCTTTTTGGAAAAATAATCCAGAAAATATTATAGGTCTTCTTAATGTTAGAACTTTAAACATAGATTTATCGAAAAAAGAAAGTTCTAAAGAAATTATTTTTGATAAAATATCAAAACCTTGGTTCATACCTCAAACAACTAATCTTTTGGAGCAATTGGCTGCTTTTAAAAATAGAAAAGAGCATATAGCTTTCGTTGTAGATGAATATGGTGAATTGTTAGGCCTTATTACTCTAGAAGATATTATTGAAGAGATAGTTGGTGAAATAGTTGATGAAATTGATCTAAGTAATGAGCAATTCACTAAAATAGCTGATGACACAATTATTACAAATGGCGAAAGCAACCTGAAAGATTTATATAAATATTTTGATCTAAGCGCACCTACAAGTGAAGCTTCAACAATCTCAGGTCAAATTTTAGAAATCGCTAAAAGAATTCCTTTGTTTGGAGAGGAAATAAAAGATGATTATTTTAGTTATAAAGTTTTATCACATTCAAGAAAGCAAATATCAAAAATTGAAGTAAAAATAATTAAATAATTTTAATCTCTAATGAGTGTAAACCACTTTTAAATTCTTCTTGTAATAAAGAATAAATTTTTCTATGAATTTCTAATCTGCTTAAATTAAGTTTAGAATTTTTATTAAATTCAACAAGAATATGTGTTTCACCTTTTCCATTAAAATTATTATGCCCTTTATGCAGATTTGAATTATTTCTTACAGAAATATTTGCATCATTAAAATAATTTTCTAAAATTGTTTCTATTCTTTTTGTACGATTCATTATTTTAAACTATATATAATTTATGAACAAATTTAAATTTGATATTCAAAAAAATAATTTATCATGGGAAAAAAGTACTTTTAAAAAATGTGACTCATATAAATGTAATGAAAAGGGAGAATATAGAGCCCCTAAATCTAGAATTAGATTAAATGAATATTTCTTTTTTTGTTTAAATCACGTGAAGGAATATAATAAATCATGGGATTTTTATAGAGGTATGACGGTAGATCAAATTGAACATTCCATGAGAAATGATACAGTTTGGGACAGACCCTCTTGGCCACTTAAGGGAAATTACAAAGATACTTTTGATGAATTTAAGCAATTTGCAGATGAGTATATAAATTCTGAAGATAATAAATTTAACGATAATTACTTCAAAAATAAGCTATATGATGAAACTCTTACAACTGAAGATTCTAAGGCTTTAAAAGATTTAGATCTAGAAATGCCTGTTTCACTTGAAAAAATAAAGAAAAATTACAAAAAGTTAGTGAAAATCTTTCATCCTGATGTAAATGGAAACAATAAAAAAGCTGAAGAAAAATTTAAGCAAATAAATGAGTCTTACAAACTACTATTAAAAAAATTTATAAAAAAAAATGGAAACAAAACCTAATAAACTAATTAATACTTTAGATACGTTTGGAGTTAAATGCAATTTTGAAGTATTTGGTTTTGAAAAAATTACTGAACATGTGCCTGAAATCGATTTAGGTTATCGATTTGACCCTGAAACAACATTATCAATACTTGCTGGATTTACAAATAATAGAAGGGTGCTCATTCAAGGATATCATGGTACTGGTAAATCAACTCATATAGAGCAAGTTGCTGCAAGATTAAATTGGCCATGCATTCGAGTAAATCTCGATAGTCATATAAGCAGAATAGATTTGATTGGTAAAGATGCCATAGTTTTAAAGGATGGAAAACAAATAACGGAATTTCAAGATGGAATTTTACCCTGGGCATATTCAAACCCAGTAGCCCTAGTATTTGATGAATATGATGCTGGGAGACCTGATGTAATGTTTGTAATACAGCGTATTTTAGAGACTGAAGGAAAATTAACTTTACTTGATCAATCAAGAGTCATTAAACCAAATAAATATTTTCGGTTATTCGGTACTGCGAATACAGTTGGTTTGGGTGATACCTCTGGGCTGTATCATGGAACTCAACAAATTAACCAAGGTCAAATGGACCGGTGGAATATTGTTACAATTTTGAATTATTTAAACAATAATGAAGAAGAGCAAATAATTCTCAGTAAAATGAAAAAACTTAATAATAAAAATGGAAAAGATATAATAAAATCAATGGTAGCAACTGCTGATTTATCTAGATCTGGTTTCATGAATGGAGATATTTCAACAGTTATGAGTCCAAGAACAGTTTTAACTTGGGCCGAAAATTATTTAATATTTGATGATATTGAGTATGCATTTAAGCTTTCATTTCTAAATAGATGTGATGAGCTTGAAAGACCTATTATTGA
>CEUZ01241777.1_pt1 | contig 21863 bp, 33 predicted proteins | sample 361511 | NCBI WGS metagenome assembly CEUZ01 (sample SAMEA2622822, study PRJEB7988) | marine metagenome | biome: marine biome (ENVO:00000447); feature: surface water layer (ENVO:00002042); material: "saline water (ENVO:00002010), including plankton (ENVO:xxxxxxxx)" | depth 5 m
ACCGCTCAAAATTGTTGAACTTACATATGATACTAATGAGAATTTTGTAAGAATTGTTCTAGAACCAGAGTATGAAAAAACTGATGTAATTGTCAGGACTGCAACTGGTTTCCAAAATGCAGTAAAAATTGGAACACACCCAATTCTCAATCAAGCAATTTACGAAGCACCACTGTTTATAGACAATGGTCCATTACAAGTTTCAGCTACAGCATTCGTAAAATCATTAGTTATAGAAGCATCTCCATTAATAGCAACTGTTTCAGCAGGTACTGGAACAATCAAACCAGAAGATGACAAACCACCAGTGGTGATTATCCCACCATCAATTACTCCATCTCCACAAGAATTCCAAAAACCAGATGATTTCATTACAGATGTACAATGTCCATTCGGAACAAATCTTATTGATGGAAAATGTGTTCCACAGAAATTACAAGAACAACCATTACCAATACAATTTGCAGTAATCTTACTGCTAGTGTTATTAGCAATTGGATTAGTATTAGCAGTTGAAACAAGAAGACGTAAAGCAAGAAAGATTGTTTCACCACATCTACTATTTGAAACCGAAGAAGATGTAATCAAACCACCAATTATTACAAAACCAGTTCAGCCAACTGCAACCCCACCAGAATTAGAACAAGAAAAATCTGATCTAATTGAATTACTAGAGACACTACAGGTACAAGAAACAATACAGAAAAAATTAGAGTTGTTAGAATCTCAATTATTAGAGAATGTAAAAGAAGAGGCAGAAATTAGAGAAAGATTAACTGTTTTAATTAAACTAGTAGAGATTAGAGTTAATCTAGTAGAACCACTATCACTACAACAGCTTAAGGCACTTCCACAGCCAAAACGCACTTACAAGAAAAAGAGAAAAGTATTGACAGTAGAACACAAAGCAAAGATTGCAGCTGCAAGACTAGGTAAAAAACAGACTGAGATAACTAAACAAAAAATTGTATTATCTAAAACAGGTAGAAAGATGTCTGACGAACACAAAGCAAAGATAGCAGCTGCAAGACTAGGTAAAAAACAGACTAAAGAAACGAAACAAAAAATTGCAGATTCAAGAACTGGTAAAAAAATGTCTGCATTAACTAAACAAAAAATATCAAAATCTAAAATGACGAAAAAAACTAAGGAGGAACATTTGGATGAAACATAATAATTCAATTAATTATAAGAGTTGGTTGTTACTTGTAATTTCATGTATGATAATTATGCCAAGTGCAATTTATGCACAAAATGATGAAAATACTCTACAAAGTGAACAAGAACAATACATACTGGAAAGAACAGGCAATATCTTAGTGAAAATTTTTGGTAGTATAGAATTAGATGGACGAGACACATCTAGAACTGAAGTAGAACTCACTCATACTACGCCAGATGAAAATTCTCAAAGTCATCTTGTCAGAACAAACAATCAAGGATACTATGAATTTTATTTTATACATAATTGGAATTCAGTGCGAGGAATTTATGATATCATTGTAAGTAAAGATAATAGAATAGTAGGCGAGATGAAATATGAATTAATTGAAGACCCATCATACAAATCAGATAAACAAGTTAAAGAAGAATATTGGATGAAAGAAGAAAACAAAATACAATTAATTGATTCAGTAATTTCTGCTTGGAAATATTATGAAGGAAATAAAAAAGAAGAAAATTACTGGATGAAAAATTTATTCCATTGGTATTACACAAACTCCATTACTGAAGAAGAAGTGATCAACTCAATTCAATATTATGTAACAAGTGAAATTCTAAAATTAGATTAATTTTTGTGTTGTTTAATTATTCTAGAAATTATATTACGTTCATTTTCTTGTTCTTCTTCTAACAGATTCATCTGAGATTTAATTTCCAATTCTAATATTGAACGATCAGATGTAATTTGTTCTAAACGATTTCTATATTCAAGTACTTGTTCCTGAATTTTTTGGGTGTCTTTATTTTTATTAACAATATTCAAGCGCTCTAAACGTAACTCTTCTAATTCTTTTTCTTGTGAAACACGTAATTTTTGTGCATCATGAATTTGTTCTATAATCTCATTCTCTTCAGTGGTTAACTCTGATAATTCCGTGTTAGTAGAATAAAGTTCTTTTGTTTTTTGTTCTACTTCATTCCTAACTTCTCTAACGGTGTGAATAATTTCTTTTTGTAAAGTTTGTAGATTAGATCTTAATTCTTGTATATGTTCTTTTTTGGATATTAGATTACTATCTAATTTCTGCTTCTTACTTTCTAAATCAGATAATAGATCCTTTGAATGGATTTTTTTCAATGTTTCACGTTTTTGTTTTAACTGTTCTTCAAGTGAATTAATTATCTCAGAATGAGATTGCGGCAATTCCTGGTTTTCAGAAATAGATGATTTTGATTTCTTAAGATAAAATTTTTTCATTTCATCATATTTTTTCTGATTATCATTATCCAGGTCTGTTACGCCCATACTACACAATAATTACCATACAACTTATAATTTTCTAATATTATATGATAAATTATGAATGAAAAGAAAAAAGATAAAGAACATGAACATTTTGTTAACGATGATCCTACAGAGTTTGATCCTGACAAAATGGAGGATCTTGCAAAAGAGGCAATAAAAAAATTCAAATCATTGAATAGTTAACTAAAACCTGCACCAAACTGATCACCTTGAGTTAAAGGATCTACATCACCAGCATTTTTCATTGATATATACAAAAATGCTTCATTGACTAATTCTTCTGTTTTAGATATGTCAACACCTAATGTTATCGCAAATTTTTGAAGGTATTCTATTGTTTTGGTAGATACATCGTTTGTTGAAATTTTTTCTTGTGTGATTTTTTGTGCAATATTTTCTATACAACTATTTCTAAAATTGTCGTCCACAAAATATTTTCAAAATAACTATGTATTAAATAATCATATTTCATTTTCATCGTGACCAATGACATGTTTGTCACAATAATATAGATCATTCATATTACAATAGAAGGAACACTCATTTTCACATAATGCACATTTTGGTTTTTGATCATCGGCAGATAATCTGTAATGATAATTTTTACTTTTCATTCTCACTAATGTGATTTTTTAGAGATATTAAACTACGAAGAATTAAACCTGATAGGCCTAAATTCTGCGTTAGTATGTTCACTGATTCATCTAAAGCATTATCGCCTAGATTACCTTCATCATATAATATCTCAATATCCCCTTGATCAGTCTCAATTAATGCTGTAATTGTAGAATATGGTTTTTCATTTTCACTTGGGTTTTTTAGATATTCCAATAATTCTATTCTTTTAATTATGACTCCATTTTGATTTATTTGGCCATCAGAAAAAACCACAATGCGTTTATCAGGATTCTGTGAAATTCTATCTAAATTTGGAACGTCAATAATTTTCATTATTATCATTATTCTATAGTATCATATTAATGAAAAATGAAAAAGCTTTTAACACATTTAGAATTTAGATTCTTTTGTCATGGATTATAAAAAATTATGTCATGAATTATTGGATTACAATAAAAAAATCAGATATGTTGGAATTTACAACTCATTCAGTGGCGATGTCTATGAAAATATGCAGGGTGGTATTTCACGACATTTTGATAAGGAACAAACTAAAAAATCTATGACGCAGGCAATAATGAGATGGAAAACAAGGAAACAATTTTCTGTTGAAATTGGGGAGCCTAAGTTTGCAATGACACAATATGGAAAAGTCAATAGAGTGACAATGGCATGCGGGAATGATGGATTACTGATGTTTAGTACAGAAATCGATGTTCATCTATGTGACATTATTGATGATGTAACAAAAATTCTAGATAGATACATTGCCAGTGATGAGGATGATGGTTCAAGAAATATTCGAACCTAAATGCTTATTTTTGTCAAGAAAAAAAATTTCACGTGGATCATCATCATTTTGAAGGAAAAGATATACCTCATATCAAAATAGATTCTAAAATCACAATTAAAGAACTAGTCGAAATTTATGCAAATTCAGGATTTAATGGAAGACAATTAGGTGAAGCTGCAAAGCTTTATGCAAAAATGATTGAAGAAGATGCAACAATATGTCTTACAGTTGCTGGTGCATTAACACCAGTAGGTTTTGGAGGAATTATCAAAACGCTTCTTGAGAAAGGGTTTGTTGATTGGATTGTAACAACTGGTGCAAATGTTTATCATGAAGATCATTTTGCCTGGGGGTTGCCTATAAAACAAGGTCATTTTAATGTGGATGACAATATACTTTATGAAAAAGAAATTGTACGTATACGAGATGTATATGTAAAATTTTATGAAACATTAGAACTAGAAGATAATATCATTCAGAATATTTTCAAAGATAAACTATCACAAAAACCATTCACAACTGCAGAATTTTGTCATATTTTAGGAAATATCAGTAAGGAAAAATCAAAATTTCCAGAAAAAAGTTTCCTTACAACAGCATATGAACTAGATGTTCCAGTATACATCTCAACGCTAAAGGATTCATCATTAGCATTAAATTTAGCAGTTCATAGATTAAAGAATCAGGAATTTAATCTAGACTTTGTTAGAGAAATTCTTGAACAAGCAGCAATTGTATACAATTCAAAAAAATCAGGAATTTTGGAATTAGGTGGTGGTGTTCCAAAAAATACTGCACAGCAAACAGGTCCATTATTAGATCAAATCCTTAGAAAAGAACATGGTGGTCAAAATTACATAATACAGATTACTGACGCACGGCCTGATACAGGTGGATTATCAGGTGCAACATTACAAGAAGGAAAAAGCTGGGGAAAAGTTCAAGATTCACATGATGATCTAATCACAGTTTATACTGATGCAACAATTGCATTTCCAATTTTAGCATTATATGCTATAACTAATGAAGAATCACGAAAACCTAAAAGACTTTATAAAAATTTAGACGAATATTACAAAACACTTCAAAAATCTGCCATAAATATACCAGAAAAATTTGCTGATATTCTAAAAAAATCAGATATTAATTTAGATTAAGATTTTTTATTAGCTTTTCTACGTGCTGCTTTTTGATCTGCAAATCTCATATGTTTTCCAGTTTTTCTTTTAGCCATAGAAATTCAAACTTGAATCTATTTGTAAATGATTCGGTGTGTAAAAAATTTAAAGACCTCATTTTTATCATGAAACATGGGAAAGATATTTCCAATTATCATAGCTGCTGTTGCAATAATTTGCTTTTCAGGTTCAGCATACATTTTTAGCGAATCAAATATTTCCATAGAATCACCTATTTCTATTGAAACACAAAGTAGTAATCCACTAAAAGATGAGATAGAATCCTGTATAGAACAAAATTTAGCAGGAGATAGTTCTATCGCATTAAATTCGTTTAACACCAACATGTTACTAACATTGAAAGAATACGCCGATAATGCTCAAACTGACGATGAACTAAATGATATTAGAACAAAGTTATACGCGCTTACAGATTGCAAGCCATGAACTAACCACGTTCATATCTAGCACGCTCAAGAGAACGATCGTCTTTTGTTGCCTTTTTCCATTCTTTATAATGTTCTTTGCAGATCCCTGATTTCTTTCCAGTTGAATTAAGACGTAATCCTGCATCTTGAACTTTTTTTGTATTTAATGAGCGAACTGCATCATTATTACAGCCATCAACATTACATTTTGCTCCTTTTGAAACAATTCCCATTAAATAATAAAAGAGATCACAGTTAATAAAGTTGAAAAAATTTTTGGATAATAATGTTCCGTTTATAAATAGGAATTAGAATTTGTGAGTATGGGAAATAAAAATAAATCAGTATCATCAAGCGAAAAATCTCAAAGTGGTAAAGATAAAACTAAAAAAGAGAAAAAAGATCAGTCAGATAAAAGAGATGTTGCAGTATTCATAAATGAAGAAGAAGCAAATAAAATTATTAAATCATCAAAAGCAATCACAATTCAAGATTTAGCTAGACAAACCAATGTAAAAATATCAACTGCCAATTCATTTTTGAAAAAAGCTGTTTTACAAGGTACGGTTAAAAAAGTTGGTGGTTTTAGTGGTCATTATATTTATCAACCTTCACAGTAAATAGACACATTTTCACCAGACTCAAGTTCTTCAATTTTCTTTGTATCATCAGTAATTATTCCAATTTTTGTTAGCTCTTTTCCAGTCTTTGTATCTTTATAAAAAAAACATAATGCATGATTCGCTGATAAAAAAGCAATGTCACCTTTTTTGAATTCTTTTTTTGGTCGTTCACCGCCAGACTCTATATTCGTTTCAAGATAAACACCACTGGTACCAAGCATGTGTATATTACCATTAATAGGAAGTGAACGAATAATATTTCCAACCAATGAAGGTGATAGATGACGTTTTAATTCACAATTTATTATGGTCTTCTTATCTATTTCAAAAATCACATGAGATTTTGATACAGATCCATTATTCATATAGAAAGAAAGAAATTGATTACATTATATAATGGCATTTTTCAATTATTTTACTTGTCTGAATCTGAAGAACCACCAACTGCAATTGAAGAAAAAGAAGAAGAGCCTGCGCCTTTAGTTGTAGAAGCAACTGCAGATGAAATTATTTCACCAGAAACAGAGGAAATTGATCCTGATGCAGAAATTAGTGTTCATGCAACTATGGAAAAAGCAATTGATAATTATCGAAAAATAAAGGAGGCAAATCGTGAATTAACTGAAAAAGAATTAGAATTGTTAGAAAAAGAATGTGAAATAATTAGACAACGTGAAATTATTTCTACTGATCAGCCGCATGATGCATCTGAATTAACTTCAGATGGAAAAATATTGATGGGACCTCCAACATTGACAAGATTTGAAAAAGCAAGAATTATGGGTGCACGTGCATTACAATTATCATTAGGTGCTCCACCATTTATTGATATACCAATTAGTGCTGCAACATCATTAGATATATCCATGAAGGAATTAGAAGAACGCGTAATTCCAATTACAATTAGACGTGTTTTACCAAATGGAGACTATCAAAATATCCCACTCTTTGATTTTAAAGAATAGACCATTCGTCTATAAAATTTAAAAGAAGTGTTCAAAGAATTAATATTAATATGGAATTACAAGAAATTGAACGATCAGATAAAAAAAAAGACGATGAAGTTTTTTTGGTAAAAGATGAATCAGTTATGAAGGCTGCGATAGATGTTCTAACTTTGATTTCATCCACTAAAAAAATAATTTTGAAAGCTGATGGTGAATTAATTCCAAATGGAGTTGCAATTGCAAATATTTTAACAGAAAATATACTGAAAGGCAATTCAAAAATTCATGATATTATTTTAGATAGTAATATATCAGATGAGGATGGTACTATGACGTCTAAGATTGAGATTACAATAGTTAAAAATTAGTAAACACTTCCAGGTCCTTTTTCTAACATTGCCTGACATTCATTACAAATTGCTTCATCAATATCAGATTCTAAGTCATGATGAATATCACAAATCAAAAGACTTGTTTTAATGTAATTACAAAGACCGATGAATTTTGAGAGAGTTGAAGGTGTGTACGCCATATCTGAAGCTAGATTTTGTGAAATCTCCTCAATCATTTCGAAAACTTGTTTTTCAGCAAGTAATTTTTTAATTAATTCTGGATCACCACGTGTTCCACGAATATAATTACTGATTGCAGCTTGTGTAACACCAAGCATTTTTGAGATCATTTCTTCTTTAACATTATGTTGTTCCGCTAAGTTCTTTGCAAGAATTGCACGTAAAGCAGGAATTAGAGTTTTTGATTCAATTTCTGCAGGTAATAACATACTCAATTATAAATAAAATAACATTTAAGTTTCGTTAAAATTAGCTGAAACTACCTCTTTTATACTAACAAATCTTATTTGAAATCTAATTTTATGTATATTGTGGAATACAAAGAATGTGAATTTGTTCTCAATGAATCAGTTAAAAATTGTGAATCAAATTGGATAGCATTATCTGGTGGATTAGATAGTAGTATAATTGCTGAATTATTAAAAAAAAGAAAACCAAATACCATAACAATTATCACAAAAGATTTCTTAGGAACAGATCTTGCTTATTCACAAATTATTGCTAAACAAATGGATCTTAAACTTTTGTTGGTTCATGCAACAATGGAACAAATTTTAGATTCAATAAACGAAACAATCAAAATTTTAGGGAATTTTAATGATATAGAAATACGTAATTCAATTGTTTCATATCTATATCTTAAAACATTGAAAGACAGTAATGTTACATCAGTTATTTCAGGTGATGGTGCAGACGAAGTATTTGCAGGATATAATTTTTTGTTAAAAAAATCTAAAATTGAACTAGAAGGAGAACTAAAAAGAATTAAAAAAATCATGCATTTTCCATCTCAAGAAATTGCTAAATCATTTAATATGAAAATTGAAATGCCATTCTTAAATGATCATGTAATAGAATTTGCTGAAAAAATTCCGCTGTCAGAAAAAATTAATATAAAAAATGGAAAAAGCTTTGGAAAATGGATATTACGTAAAACATTTGAGAATTCTCTTCCAGAAAGTATTGTTTGGAGAGAGAAATCACCTATGCAAGATGGTTCTGGAACATCTAATCTAACTAATCTTTTCAATTCAATAATTACAGATGATATTTTTATTGAAAAGAAAAATAAAATTTTAGAGGAAGATGGAGTTTACATAAGGACAAAAGAATCACTTCATTATTATGAATGCTTCAAAAAATCTAAATCTATTCCTGTATCAAAATCTGATAAAAAATGCCCAGATTGTAATTATAATATCGAAAGTGATATGAAATTTTGCAGAATGTGTGGAAAATTTCCAATCAATTAGATTTTTTTGACCATTTTTTTGGTTTTTTTATGAAAATTTTTCTACAACCATCACAGCAAAAATGATATTTTTTTGAATTATATTCATGAACAACTGATAATTCTTCGTCAAATTCTAGACCACATACAGGATCTGTAACATCCATGATATGACGTTGAGACTGGTGTATTTCTATTTAACTAAACTTAAAGAACTGATAAAACATTAGAGTGTTTTATATGGAAAAAAATGAATTAAAAACATGAAAAAACTTTTTGCATTATGTCCAAATTGTGATGAAAATAGTCTTTTCATGACAGAATACAACTGTTTAAAGAAAATTATGAGAGTAAAAAACTGGATTGTATGCAAGAATTGTGATTATGCAATTCAAATAGAGAAATTAAAGAGTTTACTTTTTTGTGTATAATTAAGAAACTAATTTTTTAAGAAAATCATCATATTCTTTTTCGTTCATTGGATCTAATTTCATTATTTCAAGATTTTCATTAACATGTATTTCAGATTTTTGGCCAATCAATGGTGATAAAACTCCAGGTGTTGAACGAATGAATTGAAGAAGACCTACAGATGGTGAATATTCTGAAAAAATTGATTTTGATTTTGCCCATTCTAATAATTTACCTTGCATTAATGGAACACTTGTAAACACACCAACATCAAGTTCTTTCGAAGCTTCTAGTATAGACTTTGATTCATTGTTTATTTTTTGATTCTTTGTTAACATTGCTTGATCAAAATGTAAATTGAAAGGCAATTGAATAAACCTAAACCCATGGGTCTCACCTCCAACTTCTGTTGCAATTTTTAGTACATCTTCCAATGACAAAAATAATGCATTTTCATATGTAGTTCTAAAACATTCCCAAGTAGCTAATCCATAGAATCTTATCTTACCTTCTTTTCTTTTTTCTTCATAAAACTCAAAAACTTTCTTTAAATTTTCTAAAAAAATCTCTTTAGACATCTCAGGATGCCCCTCTACAGCATTATGAAGATACATTAAATCAATACATTCAAGATTAAGATTCTTTAAACTGCGCTTTAATTGATCGTCAAGATATGGTATAGTCATGCAATGATACCCGTTAGAAATGTCTCCTTCCTTAACAATCCCAGTTTTACCAAATTCTCTTATAATATACTGCATAAAGTCTTCTTCTCTATCCCCATCATTTGTTACATAACCATTCTTTGTTGCAATGAATATTTGCTCTCTTTCTATCAAATTTTCATTAATTAATTCATCTAGAGCTTTGCCAACACTTCGTTCAGATTTTTGAGCGCGATAGTTTATTGCAGTATCTATTACATTCACTCCAGATAAGATCGATTTCTTAACAGCATTTTTGACATCTTCGTCAGTTTTTGCATCTGGTTCTCCAAGATAAGTTCCCATACCTATATTGGAGAGATGAAGATTTTGAAATATTTTGTAGTTACTAGAAAGGAACTTTTCTGAAAAAATTTTTGTTCCAGACTCAGTTGCAAATCCTGAAATCATCACATGTGTTCTGAACACAACCACTTAAAATCCTATCAGAAATGAAATAACAAAAAGTACGCCTGCAATACGACTAAAATAGATTGTCTGTTTCATAGAATTAATTAAAGCATTTTCAGATTTTTCAATATCTTTTAGATACATGATTGCCATTATCAGAAAAGGTTTAGCAAGAAGAACTATGAGACTATAAACTGGAAAAATTTGATAAATTACTCCAAGAATAATTATTCCATATGTTAATGCAGGAAATATAAAAAAGATTTTAACAGCATTGGATTTACCAAAAATAATTATCAAGGTTCTTCTACCTTTTTCTTTATCAGCGTCATGATCAGGAATAGATGTTACAAATAAGACTAATGAAGAAAGAATACCTACTACTATTCCAGCAAAAATTGTAAAATCATTAATGTTTTGAGATTGAATGAAAAAAGTTCCAAGAACAATTAGTGCACCTTTAATTGTTACAAACACTTCTGATAATCCCCAATTAACAATTTTGGTAGAATAGAAATAAACTGAAAGTATTGCAAACCCCAATATCAATCCAATAGTAATTCCAAAAATTATAACAAAATATATGCCAATAATTGAACCTAAAATCAAAAATCCTATACCTACAACATAAACTGATTTTGGTTGTAGAAGTCCTTCTGGAAGAACTCCTGTACCGCCACTCATTTTGGTACGTTTTGTTTTTGTATCTATTCCACGCTTAAAATCCCAATAATCATTTAGTAAATCAACACTAACATGTAAAGAAATAACTCCTGCAAATGTCAATAATGCATGAAATATGTCAATAGAATAACCTGATGACCATGCAATAGAAAGACCAAGTGAAACAGCAATTACAGATGCTAACAAAAATTTAATTCTAATTGCACGTAACCAAACTGAAATCATTAGATTAATGACTCTGTATCCACACTAATTGGTTTTCTTCCGTTAAATCCAGAATCCATATCATGCCAAAATTTTATTTCTTTTTCACCTTCTTTCCAGCATAACCAAACATCATCATCAAATCTCTTTGAAGGAAAATCAAGTAATCCTTGATCCAACCCTTTAAGCGATACACCAGTTGCTTCTAAATCTTCAATTGATTTATAAAATTTTGTCATTTCTTCATTTAATTTTTGTTTCAAAACAATAAATTGCTCAAATGTATGAGTGTCAGATAAGGTGATTTGTAACTGCTGTTCTGCCCTCATTACCTCAGCCTTTTGTTTTTTGGTATTTTCATATTTTTGGATAACAGATGGAAGTGCCTCATTTGCAGTTTGCACTGTGAAATATTTGAACAATGTTTCAATGTTTGAAATGTTTAATTAAAAGATATCTGGCTTGCATAGAATTTATTTATTCAATAAAATCAGTATCTGTATGAGTGCAGAAGAACAATTGCAAGAAATGGTTGACCAGACAATTGAAATGGCACTAGTGAATGTAGATGCATATTATAAAGAGATAGAAACTAGTAATGAAATTCTTAAAATTAAAGATCCAAAAGAATTTGTCTTTGGATTAATAATGGGACAAATCTTAGGATTAGGTGTTGCTGCATTGGCTCAAATGAAAGGTGGAAATCCAACTCCACAAGATCAAATGAAGGTAAGAGATATGGCATACAAACGTGTTCCACAAATTAGAGAGAGGATTTTTGAAAAATAATGTCTGCTAAAATAAAATGTTCGCATATATTAGTTGAAAAACAAAGTGTGGCTTTACAATTATTAGAAGAAATAAAGAAAGGAAAAAAATTTGGTCAAGCTGCTAGAGAAATTTCATCGTGTCCAAGTCGAAAAAAAGATGGTGATTTAGGATATTTCACTAAAGGTATGATGGTAAAGGAGTTTGAGGATGTAGCTTTTAAATTACAAGTTGGGGAAATGTCAGAACCAGTAAAAACTCAATTTGGATACCATATTATCAAAAGACTTGCTTAGTAGGTTAAATACTAAATTTGTAAGTAATTGGTGGAGTTTGAGTTCATACAACTTCTATTTTTAGAAAAACTTCTCTCTTCCACTCCACAAAAGATCTACTTGAATGGATTTTTAGCAACACTGATCGAGAAAAGTTTTCACTAAAATTATGAAATATGAGTTATCAATAAATGAAATATTATGTCTGAAACAACAGTTTTTACTACAAAAGATATTGAAAATATCATTTCTTGGTTTGAACGGATCTATAGTAGTGATGAAGAGATATCTGATTTTGAACGTGAGACATATCTCAAACTAGCAAAATATTTCATTTTAGAAGAAAAAGCAATGTGCTGAAATCATATTTTCTCTTTTTAATTTGGGAATGATTTTAGTGTCTGTGCATAACTTGCAAAACGATGGTTTTTTGGTTTAACTTTTCTTTGTGTATATTTTGAGAAAGTTTCTCCGCTTGCACCATTATACCCTATTGGTGATTCAACCCATTTTTCATCATGAGCTGCTTTTAGTACAGAATCAAATGGACTGAAATAATTTATGATTTTTTTGTTTACAATTTTTTGAAGTTTCTTTCCACTATTCTTCCGTGTAAAAGAATCTGCTGGAATAGATCCACCAAATAGATGCACAGATTCTATTATCCCTTCATTTTTTGAATTTTTTGATAGTAATTCTATTGTTGACATTATCACATGTGCACCAAGAGAATGTCCCATCAATCTAATCTTCATTGAAGGATTTTGAGATTTTAAATCAATGATAAATTTCGAAAGGTTTTTTCCATTCTTTTTTGCTATTTTAACACCAATTTTCAAAGCTGTAATTGCAGTAGTTTTATACTGAACACCTGCAGTATTTGAATCATAACTATATCCAATTACTGGAAATTTATACTTTAGTGATTTAAGTCGTTTTTGTGCAATGATATATTTGGCTAATGCACCAGATTTATTATTTCTTAAACCATGAATCATTATTACAACTTCTAATTTTGATAAAAGATCATTAAATGATTTTTTTGGGTAAATCTTGTAGGATTCGTTTGTAAGAGTTTCTCCAGTCTTAAGATCATAGAATCCTCTAGTAGAAATTTTTGGAAATATTTTTCCGACCATGCTAACTTCCTAATTTTGATTGCTCTTTCTCAATAACAGATTTTTCAATTTTTTCAAATAATGGTTCAGGAATGCCTATTCTGTGACCAGAATTGATTGAGATTTTTGATATTTCATTCCAATTAATCAAACCTAGATCTCCATCTAATCCTAATTGTTTCCAAATTTTTTGTGAAGCTTTTGGCAAAAATGGGTATAGGCAAATTGCAATTGAACGGATTGCATTAACAGAAAGATACATGCATGTGTTTGTTCCTGATTCTTTTTTCCATGGTTCTTTATGTTGAAAATACTGATTGAAATGTGCTGAAAATTCCATTATTTGTTTTAGTGCACGATCAAGATGATTATCATTCATTAACTTACCAATATTTACTGCAAGAGATTTTATTCTAGCCTCGGATTCAGAATCTTTGTCATCAAATTCATCAGGTTCTGGAACTACACCGTCAAATGATTTTTTAGTAAATCCTAATGCACGATTAACAAGATTTCCTAAGTTACCTATTAGTTCAGAATTAATTTTTGTTGCAAATTGTTCCCAATCAAAATTCAGATCATCTTGTGAATATGGATTGATTGAAATTAAATAAAATCTTAAGTAATCTGCTGGAAAAATTTCTAGAAAGTCTCTAAGACCAATATACCAATTTCGACTTTTTGAAATTTTCTTTGATTCTAATGTTAAATGACCACGTGTAGGTATGTAATCAGGTAATTTGTATTCCTTTTCTATACCTAATCTCATTGCTGGAAGAAACAAATAATGATGATATACTATGTCTTTTCCAATAAAATGGTAGATATCTGCATCATTCCAAAATGATTTACCATCAATATTTTTTTCGTTTAGAAATTTTAGTGTCGATGAAATATATGCTAGATGATTATCAAACCAGCCATAGAATACTTTATCTTTTAATCCATCAACTGGTATTGGAACTCCCCATGAAATATCACGTGTGATGTCCCAATCAACCAGTCCTTCTTTAATCCAATTTTCAACATATTTTTTTACGTCTTTTTGTAGATTTGGAGAAGTTTCGAGATATTTAAGAAGTGATTCAGAGAAGTTTTTTAATTTAAAAAAATAATGATTAGTCGATTTTTTTATTGGTGTTTGGCCACAAATTGAACAATGTGGATTACTAATTTCATCAGGAACACGACCACATTTCTCACATAAATCAGAATATTGATCTTCCGCATTACAATATGGGCATGTTCCTATAACAAATCTGTCAGGAAGAAATTTTTGATCATTTTCACAGAAAAATTGTATAATTTCTTTTTCATAAATATGACCATTATTTTGTAATTTTTTGAAAATATCTTGAACAAATGAAATATTTTCTTCAGAACTAGTCTTATAAAAAAAGTCAAAATTAATGTCAAAAGCACTAAAATCTTCAAAATCACGTTTATTCCAATACTCAACATAATCTTTTGGTGTTTGGCCCAACTTTTCTGATTGAATTAAAATTGGTGTTCCAAAATCATCAGATGCACAAATGTAGTATGCTTCAACCTCATTTTGTTTTAGAAAACGTGTTGTAACATCAGCTGGAAGATAGGTTGATGCAACATGTCCAAGATGTATCTCACCGTTAGAATATGGAAGCGCGCTTGTGATGATTGCTTTTTTATTCATTTGGTTAGCCTAGGATCATTTTGACTATTAAGGTATGGTTTTTAAAGACACTTGAAAGTGTTTAAGCATTGAGTAAAGTCAAGAATACAAAATTTGCTAAACAAGGTAGAACCTCATATGAATGGGCTCGAGCACATATGCAGATCTTAGATAATACATTAAACAGATTAAAAAAATCAAAACCGCTAAAAGGTATGACAATTGGATTTTGTCTACATATTACAAAAGAAACATCAGTTTTGGTAATGGGTGCAAAAGAATTAGGTGCTAATGTGGCTTTATGTGGAGGAAACCCATTAACAACACAAGATGATATTGCTGCATTTCTTGCTTCTCAAGGAGTTCATGTTTATGCATGGAATGGACAAACTACAAAAGAATATGATTGGTGTATTGAACAAGTACTAAAACACAAACCAGATTTGATTTGCGACGATGGTGCAGACATGAATGTAAAAATTCATTTTGATAAAAAATTTAATTCATTGAAAATTCTTGGCTCTACAGAAGAAACTACTGCTGGTGTTACAAGAGTTAGGGCTATGGAAAAACAAGGCAAACTAAAGTACCCAGTAATAATTGTAAATGATGCAGATACAAAACATATGTTTGATAATAGATATGGCACTGGACAAAGTACTATTGATGGTTATCTTAGAGCTATGGGACTATTATTTACATCAAAGAAAATTGTTGTTGTAGGATACGGATGGGTTGGAAGAGGTGTAGCCGAACGCTCTAGAGGAATGGGTGGTAAAGTGATTGTAACAGAAGTAGATCCTGTAAAAGCACTTGAGGCTCATATGGATGGATTTGATGTAATGCCAATGTCACAAGCTGCAAAAATTGGACAAATTTTTGTAACAACAACTGGTATGACAAGTGTTATTAGAAAAGAACATCTTCTTGCTATGAAAGATGGCGCAGTTGTTGGAAATGTTGGACATTTTGATGTTGAAATTGATACAAAATTTCTTTTAGAAAAATCAAAATCAGTTAGAGCCGTAAGACCATCATTAGATGAATGTATTTTACGAAATGGGAAAAAAATTTATCTTATTGGAAAAGGTAGATTAGCAAATCTAGTTGCTGCAGAAGGTCATCCGCCTGAAGTTATGGCTCAATCCTTTTCAAACCAGATATTATCATTATTGTATATACTAAAAAATCATAAGAAAATGGGTAAAAAAACAATGATTGTTCCAAAAGAAATTGACAGGCAAATTGCAATTGATGCACTCAAAGCAATGAACGTTAAAATTGATTCACTAACAAAAGAACAGAAAAAATATGCTGAAAGTTGGTAGTAGGAAATTAAATAAACAAGAACTTTATTTGAAAATTCAGATGACATGGACAAAGGTGGCTGATAAAGGTGAGATCCAATCTGGTTCTAGTAAAGAATTTGATGTTGATGGAAAAAAAATTGCTGTATTTAATCAAGATGGTTTTCACGCATTGGATGGTATTTGTCAACATCAAGATGGTTCTATAGCGCCAGAAGGAAAGATTGAAGGTGACATTGTTGAATGCCCATTACACTTTTGGCATTATAACATCAAGACAGGTGAACTTACTGACTATCTGAAGGGCGTGAAATTAAAAAAATATGAGGTAGATGTTCGAAATGATGGAATTTACGTTGATACATAATCTGATAGACTTTTTATGAGATTATTTTAAGAAAAGTCTGTGAATCGAGACATTTTACAAAAAATAAAAAAGCAAGATTACAAAATAATTTCTGATAGAATTCAAAATGGACTCAAAGAAAAGATTGATGAGATGCATACAGAAGGAGTGATTTTTGGGCTTAGTGGTGGAATTGATTCCGCTGTCATTGCACATTTATGTAATAATGCAATGAAAGATAAAACATTAGCAATAATAATGCCAGATTCTAAAATTTCACCAGAATCAGAAACTAGTGATGCAATTAAAATTGTAGATACATTAGGTATAGATTATAAATTATTAGATATTTATTCAATTCATAAAGAATTCAATATGGTTTTAGAACCAGAAGATCGAGCATTAGGAAATTTAAGAGCAAGAATTAGAATGAATATTTTATATTATTATGCAAATCTAAAAAATTTAACAGTTCTAGGTTCAAGTGATAAAAGTGAATTTAACATAGGATATTTTACAAAATTTGGTGATGGTGCAGCAGATTTGCTTCCAATTGTTTCGTTGTACAAAACACAAGTGAGAGAGATTGCTAGATTTCTAGGGGTCGATGAGGAAATTGTTACAAAAAAAAGTAGTCCACATTTATGGCCAAATCATGAGGCTGAACATGAAATTGGTTTAGAATATGAAGAAATTGACATCATCCTATACTGTATTTTAGAATTAAAATTATCTATTGAAGAAATAGTCAAGACATCAAAAATTAACAAAGAAAAAGTACAGAAAATCTACCAACTGTACAAAAAAAGCAAACACAAACGAATAACAGCTGATACACTTTAGAAAAATAGATGAGTCAAATAAGAATTCTCGACACATTAACAAATTCAAAGAAAGAATTAGAATTTTCAGATAAAGTTAGAATCTATCTTTGTGGAGTTACAGTATATGATCAATCACATATTGGACATGCAAGAACGATCATAGTTTTTGATACACTTAGAAGATTTCTTGAAGCAAATAACATTCCAGTAGAACTCATTCAAAATTTTACTGATGTAGATGATAAAATTATTAATAAAGCAAAAGAGCAGGGTGAATCAGCAAAAGGATTATCAACTAAATATATTGAGACGTATTTTGACGATTCAGATAGATTAAACATCAAAAGAGCAACAAATTATCCTAAGGCTACTGAGCATATTGAAGATATGATAAATTTAATCCAAAAATTAGTCGAAAAAGAATATGCTTACACATCAAAAAATGGTGTTTATTTCCGTGTCTCAAAATTTTCAGAATATGGAAAATTATCAAAGAAAAAAACTGAAGAGCTAGAGAGTGGAGTAAGAGTTCAAGTTGATGAATCAAAAGAGAGTGCACTTGATTTTGCTCTATGGAAATTTTCTGATGAATCCCCAAATTGGGAAAGCCCATGGGGTAAAGGAAGACCTGGATGGCACATAGAATGTTCTGCAATGAGTATCAAATATCTAGGAAAAAATTTTGATATTCATGGTGGAGGTCGTGATTTAATTTTTCCACATCATGAAAATGAAATTGCACAATCTGAATCATTTACTAATGAACAATTTGCAAAAATTTGGATGCATGCTGGTATGATTACGATAAATGGAGAAAAGATGTCAAAATCAATTGGTAATGTAAAAACAATTAATCATGTATTAGAATTATGGGGACCAAATGTTGCAAGATTATTTTGTGTTTCTGGACATTATTCAAAACCAATTGATTTTACTGAAGAGCTTCTAAAAGAAAATCTAATAAAATTACGCCAAATTGAAACATGTTATTATGAATTAAGATTAGCAGAAACAAATGATGATTCAGAAGACATTTCTAAATTGTTACAAGAATCACGACAAAAATTTGATGCTGCACTAAATGATGACTTTAACACTCCGCTTGGTCTGTCAATATTTTTCAGCATGATAAAAAACATCAATGGTTTAGCTGCAGAAGAAAGAATCACTAAAAAAATGTCTGAAAAAGCACTTCCAGTTCTGGAATACATGATGGATGTTTTTGGATTAAAAATTCAAACTGTTTCAGATGATGAAATTAAGTCTGTTTTTGATCTAATCAACAAAAGAGAGAATCTTAGAGAAGAAAAACAATTTGAAGAATCTGATAAGATACGAGATGAAATTGCAAGTATGGGAATTTCACTGATTGATCATAAAAAAAGAACCATTTGGATGAAAAAAGAAATAATCAAAGCTGAAAATCAGAACTAGAATAATTTCTTGATCATATTTATTAATGATTTTGACGTAATAAACTTCCATTAGTAATAAGTGCCGCTTTTCTTGGCAAAAATGAGATGGGCCTTTTTTGTCCTCTCTGTTTTACTAGTGGGCTACTTGACAACTAAAACTGGACATTTTACTTTATGTAATACAAATTGTGATGTGCTTCCAAAGAAAATTTCTTTTGCAGAACTTCTTCCTCTAGAACCAACTACAACTAAATCAATTTTGTTTCGTGATGTATTTGCAAATTTAGCAATCATGTGACCAGGATTTCCATAAAGTAACTTTTCTTCAAATTCTACTCCTGCATGCTCACATTGTTTTTGGGCAATCTGCATCATAGAATCTAATTGTTTTTTATGATCTTTATTAAAACGACCTGATGTCTCAAAATCACCTTTTGGAGGTGAATAAACAGAATGCACACCAATAATTTTTGCACTAGAAGTCTTTGCTAATTGAATGGCAGTTGATAAGCCTCTAAAGGAGTTTTTAGAATTATCAAGCGGCACCATGATTTTTTTTATTGGTGTTGCCATGATACTATAACTTTCTTGATACTTAAAAAATAAACGTTGAGAGAGAGTATTGATTAAATTTGCTGGTATTTTAGGTATAAATACACAGTATCAAAATGTTAAATTTTTTTAAAAACTTCTATAATTCTATAACTCTTATCGCCAATATCCACACTCTGCGCTGACATAATTGAATATAATAATTCTAAATTAAATCTCACATCATATCCTTCTTCTGATTTTGTTGTAATTAATTTCTCAAATGCAGTCTTGCCATAAACATTGCGATTCTCTTGTGAATGGGTTAATTGGTGTTCAAAATGCCACATAGTATACTTTTCAGCATCAATTTCAACAATTTCTTTTTTAAAATTAATTGAATCGTTGACTTTATCATCTAAGTAATCGTCTAACATCTTTATTGGTAAAATACTTGTACCTGTACTCTGAATTACACTCACTAATCTTCCATCTTTGTCTCGTGTCACATGTTGAATATTTACAATATAATCACCGTTTGTTTCAGAAATATCAAATGCCGGAATTTTTGTTAAGTAAAAATCTCGTTTCATTTTTAGATCCTCATTGGTAGGATCCCGTTTTAATGCGTCTTCGAATAGTTGTAACCCATTTAATGGAGGACAATCAGTGTATGACACACAATCAAACAATGCCAATATAGTAGCTGCACCTTCAATAGCATACATATTTTCAGAGTTATTCTTCAAAACTACTGAAAAATCATTCAGACTTGATTCGTAATCTCCAATCTTTGAAAATGCATATGCACGATTCAACAATGCAGTTTCATCTTCTTCTTCAATTTTTAAAATATCTGAATATTTTTCTATGGCTAAAACATACTTTTTATCCATTATTAGTTTCTCAGCAGTATTAAACATCTCGTCTATTGATTCGCCATATACGTTAAGAGACACGCCTCCAATCGTTAAAATACCAATTAAAAAAATTAAAAATTTCATTTAAATTTGATATATTATGTATCCATTATAAGTTTGTAAAAGTTATCGTTTTATCTGACTTTTCTAGTATTTCTTTATTATGAATTTTCTAGTAAATATTGTATTTGCATTTGCGTTAACAATGGTTAGTCTAAGTCTGCTTTCTGTTATATTTCCTGGACTTATTTTAAGTCATTTTGGTGATATAGTTTCCGACAAGTATGATGCATTTGAACTTGGAAATAATGCAACTCTGTTAATTATAAGTAATCTAATCCTAATTCCAGTTGGATTTTTATATAAAAAAAATATAGTTGCAGTTTTTTCATTATATATTAATAAAGTTAGAACTTTTGAGATAACAAAAAAACAATCCCTGATTGTAGGAATTTTGATTTTAACAATTTACATTGTAATTGTTTCGCCAGAATTAACAATTAATGAGATTACTCAATGGGCAGACTATAATATTCTAATTGCTGGTCTTGAAAGTTTTCCTGAAACGAATTCTGGTGATTTTACCATTGATGAACAGAATGGACGATTTGTTCGTATGATTCTTTTAGGATTTTCCCAAGATTATTTTGGAAATATCAAAATAATTCCCTTTATTGCAAGTATTTCCGTAGTTGCACTTGTTGGATTAATAACAACTGAGATAGCACAACGAAGAATAGCAGGAATAATTGCAATGATTATTTTCTTACAAAGCTACACGTTTCTTGAATATGACACTATAGCCGTATACGAAAATCTTTGGGTAATGTTTTTCCTTTTATCTATTTACACAATTCAGAAACAATGGTATTTATCTGGAATCACATATCTGCTCTCTGTATTCACAAAGGCATTTGTTACTCCTTTTTTAGTTTTGAATATCTATTATGTACTAAGATCTGAAAATTCACGAGCGACAAAAATTCGACTCCTAATATCGTATGGAATAATGATCTTGATAATGGTTGGATTACTCTATGGTATTAATGCCGTTTATGGCAATGTGATTCTAGTTGATTTTGATAGGTTTGCCAATAGTCTTTCTGATTTTTCTTCTCAACTTCGTTATGATTCATTTTTGCTTGTAATGATATTACCTGTTACAATCGGATTGTTTTTTACAGCACGAAAAGGCTTGAAACACGCTGATTCTATGCTGTTCTTTATTCCTAGTTTAATTTTATTTGGACCGCTGCTAACACTAATCACAGATGCATATGTTATTTTGCCATACAGATTTCTTCCGTTGGTTGCATTTTTTGCCATATCCACATCATTAATCATTTTCAATAATGTAAAATCCAAGTAAAGGCTTCTTAGATTAGTCAACGCCGGGAGAGGGATTCGAACCCCCGTGTGCGATGCACAGACGCT